>Ga0256826_1002540_pt1 | contig 11067 bp, 12 predicted proteins | sample CV79metaG_FD_185975 | JGI IMG/M metagenome (GOLD analysis project Ga0256826, IMG submission 185975) | Hydrothermal vent microbial communities from East Pacific Rise, Pacific Ocean - CV79 | ecosystem: Environmental > Aquatic > Marine > Hydrothermal vents | place: Pacific Ocean: East Pacific Rise... | reverse complement strand
TCGGTAAGATTTTATCCTCTTCCATCATCGCCGTATAGAGTCCTATAATGGCCTGTTTTCCTGCATACATTTTTCGTACAATCTGTTTATGTTGATAGAGCTCTTGAAAGAGTATCTTTTTGAGTTTTTTAATCTCTGTCTCCATACTTTTTTCAAAACCAATAGGAAGGGGTTCATCTGATGAGTAAACGGCACACATAATGCCGGCATCTGCATCCACGTTTTTCTCAGAATAATCTAACAGCGAATAGACTAAGAGGTTAATAAAGTGCGAAGAAAAGCGGTAACGAAACATCTCATCATCTTCTTCGGTAATCCCCTCATCATAAACCTTTTGAAGCACCGTCTGAATAATGGAACTCTCTTTAAGGGTTTCAAAGCTAATAAGCCCTGAATTGACTCCATCATCAATATCATGACTCATATAAGCTATCTCATCAGCACGATCCACTACCATCGCTTCGATAGAGGGATGTGTAGAGAGATTAAATATGTTATCTATCTCAGAACCTAAGTAGGGCTTTTTGTAGGGGTAGGAGTGCTTTAAAATGCCTTCTAGTGTTGCAAATGTTAAGTTGAGTCCATTGAACTGCTTATAACGTTTTTCCAAGAGCGTTACAACACGAAAACTTTGATAGTTGTGTTCAAAGCCTTTTGCAAAACCATCAGCTCTTAGACACATATCAAGGGTATCACCACCTACATGACCAAAGGGTGTATGTCCAAGATCATGAGAGAGGGCTATTGCCTCGGCTAAGGACTCTTCAAGACCTAACTGTGAGGTTATAGAACGGGCGATTTGTGATACTTCTATGGAGTGCGTGAGTCGTGTACGAAAGAAGTCTCCCTCTTGGTTTAAAAAGACTTGGGTTTTGTACTCAAGCTTACGGAAACTCCCCGAATGAATCACACGGTCACGATCTCGTGCATAGGGGGAGCGAAAATCCTTATCTATACTATGTTGTCTAAAATTTGCTTTCATATTATCTCCTAAAAAGGTAGTTTGTTTATTGCTAAGGCTTCTAGCGGGTTTTTAAGCAGCTGTTTTGAGGTTTCAAGATAGGTACTTCCCACTTGTAACACACCGCCTCTTTTAACTGAGGCACGCAGACCGCCTCGACCTTTCATCATCTTGTATGTACCTTTTCCTATCGCTGCATTCATCCAAGGACAGGGGTTACAGTGTTTCATCCCCTCAAACACAACCTCACCAATACTAAAGGTCACTCCAATTAGCTCTTGGATATTAATCCCTGAGATGATGATGTTACGACGAAGGAGCTTGTAATCTAGCTCTTTTTTATGGTGGTCAAAAATCTCCTCTGCAATTTCAGAAGAGAAAAAGGTGATTGGATAGGGGGAATGCGCAAACCGATCTTCGGGCAAACCTAGTCCTGCTTCTAAGATGATTTTTTGATGTTCAATATCGGGTGCAGTGCCAATATCAAACTTTTCACGAGTAAAGTAGTTGTGAGAAGGAGAGGTGTAGATATGATGCACTACACATGGATAATTCACTTATCTAATTCCAATAATTTTGGTTTTGAGCAGTTATTACAAGGGGTCTCTTCTTCTGGAAAAGCTGACTTTTCAGCCTCATCTTCAGAGTAGGCATAACACTCTTTAGGAAGGTTATGTCCATTTGGTCCACTTGGATCACACATCTGGGCATTGATGCTAAAACCTGCACATCCATTAAGAAGTAAAAGGAAGGCTGTTATGCCTACTTTTGTAAGGAGTAGCCGCGTTTTTCTAGACATTCAATACATTCTGGTTGAATAGGAGACTTATGTGCCTCAGCTATCGCTTTTTCATCATAATAACGACAGGCTTTCAAATCATTTTGAACCTGTTGTTCGCTATGAGTTGAAGGACACACAACCCCATTTACCGTATAGCTTTTAGAGCTACACGCACTCAAAAACAGTAGTACAAAAGCTAATATATAAGGCATCTTTTCTCCTATTTTTTCTTGATGATAAGATCAAGGTATTTGGCAGGTGTCACCTTCATCATCTCTTGAGCAAGCCAACGAATCTGAAAAAATGCTGCCCCACTATCACGAAGGGTAAAGTAATTTTTCAGACTTCGTAAGTTGAAGGTTACCACCATATCTACTTTGACATTATCACTAATGATATGTTTAAAAGCATCGCCTACATTACGTTTTTTCTTGCCTGCTTGAAGCGCATCAAAAAGTACTTGGGCATTGCCTTCATGTTGTGCTATAAAAGGAATTGAACTTTTCGCTACAGCAATAGCATGAAAGTCGTCAACAACACTAGCTTGGTAAGTTAGTTTGTCATAGATAGCCCCAATTTCAAGACGATTGTAGTTTTCATCTTGAGTTACAAACATATCAAAATCTAACACTGTTGTAATAAAAAATGCTTTATCTCCCCCATGTTGAGAGGCGACAAAAGCATTAATAACCGAGCTCATAGTGTAACGTGTACTACGCACAGAGATAGCCTGAATACGGTGACGTGCGTGTTCTTGTAAAACACCACGACTTGTACCCCGTACTAAAAAGCTCAAGTTAGCATGTTCTAAGATAGAGTGATGGAAGTAGGTCCAAGCAAGGTCATCTAAAAGCGCTGAATCTTCAATACCATTAAGATCTTCAAGCATATTACTGCTTGGCATTTGATGTTCAATGTTTTGAATGACCTCGTTTTCGCTGTTTTCAAAAGAGTCATAACAGGTACGCGCAGCTGTCTCTGCAACACCAATACCTGTATCTTTTAAAAGCACCACCTCAGGTCTACTATATTTAATCCCGTACATCTCTTCCATCATCTTCCTTTTATCTCTAAACTCATTTTACACTCTTAACCTTATGGCAGTAAAAATGCTTTATTAACAATACCACTAAACACGTCACTCATAGCATCTTGTAACTCTAGTAGCGCAGGGTGATTCACCTTGAACGCAACTTGATGTGCCTCTTCAGAGAGTGCCACAAAAAGTATCGGCTCTTTTTTCAGCTCTTCAGGTGCTACAAACAGAAGTTCACTCACATCTTCAAGTACATCAGCTAGAGCCTCTCGTAAGGTTTGAAGTTCATTGTCATAGGTACTGGCATTGGCATAGAACTCTTCTTGAACCGCTAGTACCAGTTCGTCATTGTCACTAATACTTAGAAAAAATAGATAGATAAAACGTTTTGGTTCTTCGCCTGCTATAGGCATTTTTGTTGTCATAATACTAATGGGTGTCATTACTGCTCTCTTCGTGTTTAATTGGTAAAGATATTATAAACTTGGCACCTTGTTCGCCATTTTCTGCATCTATCATACCTTCAAAATGTTCTTCTACAATGGTTTTAGACATATAAAGACCCAATCCCGTACCATTTAAGTTCTCTTTTGTTGTAAAGTAGGGTTCAAAAACCTTATTGATGACACTCTCGTTAATGCCACCACCATTGTCCTCAATACTCAAGAGTACATACGCACTACTTTCATACGTTTTTATCCAAAGTTTAGGTTTTTGTATTTTGTTGTGAACCATAACATCTTCAGCATTTTTAACAAGATTTAAAATAACTTGACGCAGTTCATTGGCAACAATAAAGACAGCCGGTGTTTCTGAAAAGTCTTTAATAACTTCAATACCATTTGTCTCTAATGATCCTTTAGTTATCTGTAAAGAGCTCTCTATCACCTCTTCAATCTCAACATATTCACGTAATTTGTTCTCTTTAAAAAAACCTCGAAAGTCATCAATGGTAGAAGAGAGGTGTTGCGATAAAGAGGCGATACGATGAATATGCTTCTTAAACATTCCACGATCACATTCATCCATCAGCAAATCCACTTCAAGTGAGGATGCACTTGCAGAGATAGAGGTTAAAGGTTGACGCCACTGATGGGCTATCATACTTAACATCTCCCCCATCTGTGCCAAACGGGACTGCTGAAAAATATGCTGTGTATGCGCTACATTTTTAGAACTCTCTTCTAACACACGCTCTTCAAGTGTTCTGTTAAGTGCAGCTAAGGCCTCTTCAGAAACACGCATTTTTTCTTTTATCTCAATACTCTCTCGCATGCGCGCAAAGACACTATAAGTTGCTGAAAAAACAATAAAACCATAAATAGCAAGCATAAAAGCAATTAAATAATGTATTTTATCATTGACGTATAAAAATGCCAAAAATTGTAGTCCCATACTGGGGATAAAGAAGAGGGCAAAGGCACGAAAGACGGGGCTAAGAGTGGCAATCACTCCCGAGTTAATTCCTAAAAGTAAAAAAAGTGAAAAAAACTGAATTTCTATTGGCGTGTAGGTAATTGCCAAGACACTAGTAAGACCCCAAAATACACCGCCCAAACTAATAACAATAATATTTTTACGTAAAACAGGACGTATAATCTCTTGAGAAGCATGGACAACCTCATGCAGTCGGTTTTTATAAAACAGACGCAAACTTAAAAGTGTCAGATGGATAAGAATCCAAGCAAGTAAAATAGAAAATGGAATATAAGTATAAGTCACCATTGCAAAAACAATCATACTTGCAATGTTTGCGATACCAGAGCGTACCGATGCATTGACCAAGGTTTCAAGAAGTTCTGAATGATATTCACACAAAAAGATATCTTGAAACATCTTTGACTTTACTTTTTCCACTACCTGCCTTTTAGAGTATCCTTCTATCTTCTAAATTTTAGCTAAAATCCTTTAAACCTTAGGCAGTACTACTACAAAACATGCACCTTTTGCTGTGTTTGAAACGCTTATCTCCCCATGAAGGTGCTCTTGAACAATAGTTTTGGACATATACAGACCTAATCCTGTTCCATTAAGCTCACCCTTAGTCGTAAAATAGGCATCAAATATATTATCAATAATAGCCGCTTCAATACCCCCTCCGTTATCCTCAATACTAAAAGCAACCCCATGATCAACCTCAAAGGTACGTAGACAAATATATGGGTCCTTAACCTCTTTTTCAATTAAAACATCTTCAGAATTTTTAATCAAGTTCAAAATAACCTGTCGCAGTTCATTAGCAATTACCTTGACCTTGGTTGTTGCCTCAAACTCTAAAATAATTTCAATATTTTTGGCTCGTAAACTTGAGTCTATCATCTTACGAGAGCCCTCTATTAACGCATCTAAACTCAGTTCATCTAGACGTTTATCTTCTTTGAAAAAACCACTAAAATCATCTACAGTACTCGAGAGATGTTCGGTTAAAAGATTCATCTTTTGTAAGGACTTTAGCCCTATATCCGAATCACAAGAACCCAACATCATATCCACCTCTAAGTTAGCAATATTAGCCGAAAGGGAGGTGAGAGGTTGACGCCATTGGTGCGCTATCATACTAATCATCTCTCCCATCTGTGCATGACGTGATTGTTGAAACATAAGACGGGTCTGTTTTAGGTTTTTTTCACGCTCTTGTGTTACGCGTTCTTCAAGCGAAGAGTTAAGCTCCTCGAGTTGATTTTTATAGCTATTTGCAGAACGAATATGAGAATAAATACTATGACTCGCCGAAATCACAACCAAAGTATAAACACCTACAATCATACTAAAAAGATAGTGCATCATGTCGTTATAAAATAGCGCGGTGATAACTTCCACGCCAAGGGTGGGAATCATAAAAAAGATAAGCGCATGAAACACAGGACTTAATGTTGCCATAGCCCCTGCTGTTAGCCCTACTAAAAGCACCAGTAAAAGCAGCTGTATGGTAACATCTGCATAAACAGATATAATAATAGTCACCGCACCCCAACTAATTCCTCCAAGCGCTACTAAAAATACATTTTTGTTTAAACAGTGTCGGATAACCTTTTTGCTAGATGTTTCAAGTACACCCGAAAGTATCTTTTTATAGACCATACGCATCGCAATAATAGTTGTATGAAAAAGCCCCCATGCAATAAGTATCATCATAGGAACTTCATCTCTTGCTGCAATTAAAAGTACCAACATCGTCACAAAGTTTGCAAAAGAGGAGCGGTTTGTTGCCGCCATAAAAAGTCCAATTAATTCATTGGGGTAGTCTAAGTAAAATATTTTATGCCGTAAAAGTGCTGCTTTTTGTAAAAATGGCATTTAAGAACCCACTGCCATCTGTCCCATCTCTTGAAAAAAGGTACGAACATTACTACCTTGCAAAATAGCTTTTTCTAAAGAGGCTTTAAAGATATCTTGTGTGGTATCAGATGCACTATCAAAGGTGTCAATTACCCAAGAGTAGCTAACCTGATGGGCATCACTTGAAGTTTCAAGGATAAAGGTATCATCAGCACTGATATGGTGTAAGGAGAGCACTCGCTCACAATATAATTTAAAATTGTTCATTGTGGTTAAGTTTACCCTATTTTGCTTTAATCTCTCTTTTATGTGATAATAATGCATATGCTAATAGCCCATAAAACAGTATTTGTAACCATAACGTTGCATACGGAACCATTATCTCACTAAAACTTGCTCCCATTTGGTTCAGTTGTAAAAAGCCTTGAATAGCAGGTGTTGTTGGGGAAAATAGTGAAAGGGTCACAATCCATGAAGGTAACGCCTCTATGGGCCAAACAAAACCTGCTGAGAAGACAAGTGGTAGTGATGAAAAAACAATAATCGGTGTTACCATTTCACGATTAGGAAAGAGTGCACCTAAGGTGAGACCTAAAAGCGTTGCACTTAATAAAAACGCAAAACCAAACGTTAAAATATCACCAATAGCACCTAAATGTACAATGTTATAAAATTCAAAACTAAAGCCAAAATAGAAGAGAAAGTGCACCATAAAAAGAGACATAAAGATAACAATGCGTGATGTCATCACCATCCATACCGGAGCACAACTGGTTCTAAAATTTAGATTTTCGTTATCACGACCACCAAGTATCCCTAAGCCAATCAGTAAAGTCTGCTGTAAAATAATAATAAACACCGCAGGAATAACATACTGCACATAACTGTTTTGAGGATTAAAAAGAGCATGAACATTCAGAGTATAGGGAGTGTACTCTTTTTTTGCACGAACAAGAGGCGTTGCTCCACTCATAATTTTTCCAATTTTCAACGTAGCAGACTCGGTTAATATTGCCTTAGAAGCCCCCGTTAAAATAGAGCCTAATATCAGAAAATAACTTGCATCCGCTGCCACAGCAACACTAGGCTGTTTCCCTAAATAGAGATCACGTTTAAAGTTTTCATCAAAGATGATAATACCTTTTACCCCACCCGAAACAAAGAGTTTTTTCGCTTCTAAAAGAGAGGGGACTTCCGCAATAATATCTATTTGAGGAGTGGCTTCAAGCATAAACTTTAACTGTCTTGTTGTATCACTTTTATCATGATCAATAACCACAACCTTTAGCTCACTCACTGCCATTTTCATATAGGGTTGTGGATATAAAAATGAGTATAAAACAACACCACCCACAACCGTTAAAACAATAGCTAAATCTGTAAATATATTTTTAGCTTCTCCTACTAAGACCTCTAAAAACCTCATGATGATAACTCCAAGGCTTTTTTAAAACGATAGTAAACAAGAGGTAAAGGCAATAAGAAAAGTGCAATTGCCCCAAGTGTTGGTATCATATCTACAATAGATGCACCATAATTTGCTTGAGCAATTTGAATATATTGATAATGAGAAATAGGTAATAAATCATGCCATATTTGTCCAAAAAGAGGCATATTACTTGTCGGAAAAGTTACTCCCATAAAGGCAAAAGCTGGTGCTGTGTAAACGGCACCTAAACTCAAACCTCGCGCATAATCAAAACCTACTACAAAGAGAAGTAAGGCCACACTCTGATATGCAATAACCGTTATAAACTGAACCAAAATCATAAAAAGATAAGAGCCTTCAAACGACCAAGGCAAAATAATATAAACAAAACTAAAAAAGAAAAGTCCATGCAGTAAAAAGATTAGCGTATAAGGTGTCATTTTTCCCAATAACATTGTTGCCAAACTACCATCAGCTGCTTCTAACCACCTGTGCTCTTCACCACTTTTAAACATCACACCCATAGATATAATGGAGACAATAACAATAAAAACTTGCCATAATGCTGGCAACATCGCTCCCACTAAAAAGGGGAAGTAATTTTTATACTCATTAAACAGTGGCATAAGATGCAACCCTATGGGTGCGACAGCTGCCATAGCACTACTTGCTCGTTTATCCTTAACAAGGTTTTTAACAAAGTCAATACGACCAGCACTCTGCATCACAGTACCACTTAATGCTGCACTCACAATTTTACCTATCAAGATATACTGTGTATTTATCATTGCTTCTAGAGCAGGTTGATGCCCTAAACGGACCTCTTTTTCAAAGTTATTACTAATAATAACAAGAGCATATACCTTGCCCTGACGTAAATGTTTTTTAGCGTCAACTAAGCTGCTGTTTTGTACCTTAAGCGTTGAAGAGGCATCAAGTTGCGCAGTAATAGTACGAGAGAGTAGTGAATTATCTCTATCTACCACAGCAATAGGAAGATCACGAACCACACCATTGGCAAAAATACTAATCAATAAAAAAAGCCCTAAAAGAGGAATCCACGTTACCAAACCTAAACGGTAAGGTGAGGCAATAATCTCTTTTATCTCTTTGACAAAGACGTTAATAAAACCCTTGCTATTTTCTTGCATTAGAAGCTAACTAAGGTACTCATTCCCACACGTAAACCCTTTATAGGCTTGAGTGGTCGTAACTCTACTTCAAAGCTTTTCATATCAAAACCTTGTCCCGACTCTGCTGCACCCCAAGTTGCATACTCTCCCATAACACCAACATGGGTTACTTTGAAATCATAAAGAGTCTCTCCCAAAGCAGGAATACGCAGTCCAATAACCTGACCCTTTTCAAAATACTTTAGATAATCTTCACGCACACTAAAACGTGCCCAAGCATCCTCAATGTCCGTTAAACTCACCACAGGAAATCCTGTTGGTGCTAACTCACCCTCATGTATTAACACCTGAGTTACTTCACCACTATGGCTAGCGTACTGAAAGGTCTCTTTAACATAAGCTTCTACTTCATCAACTTTACCTGCGTAGATAAGTTCTTGTTCTGAAGCCGCTTTTTTAGTCTCTTTACGTGCACCCTCTTTTGCCATGATGTAGAGCTGTTTAGCCGCATTTTCTTGGTACTTTGACGCCTGCCACTTTGTATAAACTTCATCACGTTTTTGCTCAGCTACAACACCCTCTGTAAAGAGGTTATTAACACGAACATAGGTTTTTTTCATTAAAGAGGTTGCTGCTTTTGCTTGTTGGTACTGATCATGTGCTGCTTGAATCTGTTGTTTGCGGGCACCATTGTTGGCTTCATTTTTTTGAGCATTTGCCGCACCACGTGCTGCTTTTGCTTGCTTGAGTTTGGCTTCAACTTCAGGCGAATTAATTCTAAAAATCAGATCACCCACTTCAACACTATCACCCTTATGCACTAAAACCTCGGCAATACGTCCCGCTACTTTTGAAGAGACTGCATAAGATTGCGCATTAATTTCACCCTGCATTAGTGCTGCTTTTGGTTGGTATGCCTTATAAAAAACAACACTAACCCAGACTATAATAGCTGCTATCATTAACGCTACGACATATAAAGCATAGGGTTTTTTTACTGTTTCACTCATCGTCTTACCACCTTACCATTTTTTTCTAGTACTATAAAGTTATCACGTTCTCCCGAAAGCACCATGACATGAGAGAGTTTTTGAACATAATTGTAGGCTGCATTTAAACGCTCTGTTTTGGTTCCCGCTAAAAACAGTTGGGCATCAATGACATCAATAGAAGTCGAAAGACCTTCAGTGAACGAACGTTCACGTAAACGTACATTCTCCTTAGCTAGGGCCAAAGAGGAGTTTAAAGCACGATATTCATCCAGATAAAGTTGCATCTCTTTATACGACTTTTCTAACAAAATAGAGAGGTCTGTTCGCGCTTGTGCTTGTACAAACTTTACTTGCGTCTGTAAAACATGTGCTGCTTCAAGCTTTTCACTACGTCCACTACTATCAAACAGAGTCCATTTCACACCCACTCCCACAAACCATTTAGGAAGTGCATCTAGAAGTAGCGAATCATCTTTGTAAAGATTATAATTTCCATATGCTGCTAAAGTAGGATGGTAACTACCTTTCTCCATATCAACCAACATAGCACTCTGCTTTTGCTTAATATCAAGTAGTTTTAGACCTGGATTATTTGCTTGCATCGCCTCATCATAATGGGCTTCATCATCCACTTCAAAGTTTACAAAGAGTTGTGATGTCGGTTTAATATCTTCTGATTTAAGTAATTTTGAAAGTGCTGAATACGCAATTTCATAAGAGTGTTTTGCCTTTAGCGTCTCTATCTTCGCCTTATCATACTGCACCTTAGCATTTAAAAGCTCCACCTTTGCGATTTGACCCTGCTCTTTAAGTTTTTTAGCGTGGTCATAATGCAAAGCAAGTGCTTTTTGAACCTCTTGACGTGTTTGAAGTAAGGCCTTACCCATTAAAACACCATAATAGACTTTGACTAAGGTTACAAAAGCTTTATCTTCTGCCATATTACTTTTTGCTTTTGCCTCTGAAACTTGGGTCTGCCGTAAGTCATTGGCAATAGAAATTTTGCCCCCCGTATAAAGTGGCCAGAGTATGTTTAAGTCTGCTAGAAAAATATCTTGTTTCAAAAAGCTTAAGTCTTGTGTTGGCAAAGGAATTGGCAAACCTGTACCTGCTGTAAACTCCCCTTGTTCAATTTCAAGTGGCTTATCAATATGGGTATATGACCCTGTTAAGTTCACCGAAGGCAGATACATAGACGAAGCTGCCTCTTTCATTATCTTGGCATGTTTTTCGCTCTCTTTTTCAGCTTTAAGTCCATCATTAACACTCTGCATTGTAAACCAAGCATCACTAAAACTCAACTTTTCTGCCATAAGCAGACTACAAACTAGCGAAAGTAACACTAATTTTTTCATTATTTTCCTTCTAATTTAACACGTTGGGCATGGGTAATAGCAATTGCCATAGCATCTGAAATATCAAGAGGTCTAATCTCTTTTTTAATTCCTAAAAGGCG
>Ga0256826_1002539_pt1 | contig 11068 bp, 12 predicted proteins | sample CV79metaG_FD_185975 | JGI IMG/M metagenome (GOLD analysis project Ga0256826, IMG submission 185975) | Hydrothermal vent microbial communities from East Pacific Rise, Pacific Ocean - CV79 | ecosystem: Environmental > Aquatic > Marine > Hydrothermal vents | place: Pacific Ocean: East Pacific Rise... | reverse complement strand
AGAGAGGGAATTGAAAGATTTCTAAAAAATATTGAATATATCAAATATGTGCAAGATGGAGATTCTTATAAAATTCAGATTACTGAAATTGGTAAAATTGAATTAAAAAAACAGGCGATAAATCAGGCGGTGGAAACTATCAGAAATCGACTTGACCAATTTGGATTAGCTGAACCGACTGTCGCAAAGCAGGGTGAAGACAAAATCTTAGTTGAACTTCCAGGTATTAAAACTCAAGAAGAAGAGCAACGAGCTAGAAACCTCATCGCCAAATCTGCTCAATTATATTTAATGGCAGTTGATGAATCTCACCAAGCTCAAGTTATGTCTGTTTCAAATCGTCAAGCTAAAAATTATGGCGACACTATTTTTTCAGATGTAAATGATGAAGAAATTAAATATCTTGTTAAAAGTGTTCCAATTCTAGACGGTGCTAGATTAGTTGATGCTGGAGTTGTTTTTAATGAAATGAAACAGCCTGTTATCACTTTCAAACTTGATTCTTTAGGTGCTGAAGTTTTTGGTAACTTTACTGGAAAAAATATCGGTAACCATTTAGCAATCGTTTTAGATGGTAAAGTTTTCTCTGCTCCTGTAATTAATGAAAGAATCGGTGGCGGAAGTGGTCAAATTTCTGGAAACTTTCAACTTCAAGAAGCTCAAGATTTAGCTATCGCTTTAAGAAGTGGTGCTTTACTTGCTCCTGTATATATTATGGAAAAAAGAAGTGTTGGACCATCTTTGGGTGCTGACTCTATCACTTCGGCAACAATTGCTTTAGTTAGCGGTTTTCTTTTAGTTATCGCTTTTATGATTTTATATTATGGAAATGCTGGGGTGATTTCAAACATCGCTTTGATTACCAATATTTTCTTGATTCTAGCAATTATGTCTCTTTTCGGTGCTACTTTAACTTTACCAGGAATGGCGGGGATTGTTTTAACCGTAGGAATGGCAGTCGATGCGAATGTAATTATTAACGAAAGAATCAGAGAACTTTTATATTCAGGTAAAAGTATCTCAAAAGCTATAAATGAGGGTTACGAAAAAGCCACGACGGCAATTCTTGATGCAAATATCACAACCCTAATCGCAGCGGTAGTTTTATATGCTTACGGAAATGGACCAATCAAAGGTTTTGCAATTACAATTTCTATCGGTATCTTAGCTTCTATGCTTACAGCAATTTTAGGAACTCGTGGAATTTATGAAATGTTACTTCCTAGAATTATAAAAAAAGGTTCAGGATATTTTGGAGTTAAATTAAAATGATTAAAAAAGTATTAATTTTTGGAGCTATCTTATCTACGATTGCAACCGCGGGAGTAATTTATAAAAATAGTCAAATTGAAAATGAGATTAAAACTTCATTAAATCAAAACTCAAATATGAGCTATTCTGATTTAAAATGTGCAGGAGTAATTTCGACAACCTGTTTTGTAACTGATTTGAATATTACAGAAAATGGTAATTCAACTTTTATCAAAAAAACCACTGTTGAAAATATTATTAATCTTGATGGAATTGAAAACAAAAATGGAAATTTTCCACTTCTTTTTTTAATTGAAGATATTCAGGCTGACTCTCTTATTTCACAATACGATTCTTCAAAACAGATTTCAAACTTTCAAGACAAAACTTTTAATCTAAAATTAGTTGGTAATTTTGAACGAAATGGAACTGTTGAAAAACTCAAAATTGAAAATCTTTCTATCTTTAACTCTTTATTTGATTTTTCAATCGGTTTAGATTTCAAAGCAGAAAATAGAAAAACAATTTTAGCTAAGAATGTATCTGTTCAATTTGAAAATATGGAATTGCTGAAAAAAGTATTTGAAGAAAAATTTACTCATCTGAAAACTATGGATAAGTTTAGAGAATATCTAATTTCTCAAATCAACCCCACTACAAATAGTATTTTAGAAAAAAATCTTGCTGATGCTTTGAAAAGTGTAATTGCGGATAATGGGAAAAATATTTTGTCAATTTCAATATCTACAAAAAACGGTAAATATATTGATGGCTACAAAATCTTTATGGGTTACAGTATGCTATTTATGTTTCAAGGTGTTTTAGGTGTCGAAGCTGAACTTTTGAAAACTTTTGATATAAAAATTGAGGCAAGATAATGGAAATATTTAAAATTAAAAACCGAATAAACTTTATGGGAAAAAGTAGAATTTTATTAGCTTTATCACTTTCTGTAATGCTTTTATCTTATTTTCTACTTTTCACAAAAGGTCTAAATCTAGGTATCGATTTTGCAGGTGGAACTGTGATTCAAGTCAAATATGAACAAACTGCCCCAATTTCTAAAATCAGAGATTCATTTAAAAATAGCGAAACTTTATCAGGTGCTTCAATTACTGAATTCGGTTCTGACGATGAGGTAATTATTAGAATCAAAACCTCATCAGGAGAATTGACTCAAGATTTAGGAGATTTAGTTCGCGAGAATTTAAAAGGAACTGGAAATTTTGAAATTCGACGAGTTGATATGGTTGGGGCAAAAGTTGGAGGAGAACTTCGAGAAAAAGGGATAACTTCACTTTTACTTGTAATGGTTGGAATCCTAATTTATGTATCTTTCCGTTTTGAATGGCGATTTGCTTTAGCTTCAATTTTTGCTTTGATTCACGATATTACAATCGCAATGGGTGCTTTGTCACTTTTTGAAATTGAGATAAATTTGGATACTCTCGCAGCCTTGCTCACAATTTTAGGATATTCGCTAAATGATACAATTATTGTTTTTGATAGAATCCGTGAGGGACTTGTTAAATATAAAAATATTGTCCTTTCTCATATTATCGATGATTCAATTACCAAAACTCTATCTCGAACTACTCTAACTTCATTAACAACTTTCTTTGTTGTTTTAACTCTTTTCCTTTTTGGTGGTGAAATAATCCACGGCTTCTCTTTCACTCTTTTAGTTGGTGTGATTGTTGGAACTTACAGCTCAATTTTTATAGCTTCTCCTACTCTGATTTTCTTTAAATTCAGTGTCGATGGATATAGAAAAATGTTAGCTGAAAAAGATAAGCGAGAAAAAGAGAAAGAACGAATGAGAGCAATGTATGAAAATGGAGTAATGTAAAAACTACTTTGGAACAATTTGTAATTTTTCTAATCGTAATGTTTATTCTCTACCAAACTTTTAAAGGTCGAGGATAATTATTGTCATCTTCGGGCTTATTACCCGAAGAGCTACTTATTTTCTAAAAAGAGTCCCTTTTTTATAAGCATTTTCTAAAAGATATTTTTCAACATTAGTTAAATTATAGCCTGAAGACAAAAACATCGATTTTTTCTTATCCATTAAAAATTTAGCTGATTTCAGTTTTGTAACGATTCCGCCAGTTGCAAATTCATTATTCGGAGTTACAATCTGATTTAGTTCTGATTCTGAAATATTATTGACGATTTTACGAATTGTTGCATTTTTATTGGTTGTTGGATTATCTGTGTAATATCCGTCGATGTCTGAAAGAATAATTAAAATATCAGCATTTAAATAATATGTGGAATATGCGGAAAGCTGGTCATTATCTCCAAATACCAGTTCGTCAGTTGCGACTGAATCATTTTCATTAATAATTGGAACAACTCCATTTTCTAATAAAATATTTATCGTGTTTTGAATATTTTGGCTTCTTTTTCGAGAATCAAAATCTGCTTGAGTTAAAAGAATTTGAGAAATTGTAATATTACAATCGTTGAATTTTTTTTGATAAATACTCATTAAATATGATTGTCCGATTGAGGCTAGAGCTTGACGATTTGCCAACACTTTTTTATCCAATTTCAGTTTTTTATATCCAGCAGAAACTGCTCCCGAGGAAACTAAGATAATTTCAATTCCCGCTTTTTTCAATTTTGCAATCAATTCTACTAAATTTCGAATTCTCTCTTTTGCTAATTTTCCATTTTCACTTAAAACTGCACTTCCAACTTTTATAACTACTCTTTTGAAATTCAAATTTTGCCTTTGATATAATTTTAGAAATATTACTATAAAATAAAGAGATAAAAATGAAAATTACAGAAATTCAGCAGGAGCGAGAAAAATGGCTTTTATGGAAAGATATAAAACCGATTAGAGAAAAGATTGCAGATTTACCAAATTTCCAAGGCAAACTTTCTATTGCAGATTCCATTTTGATTGATTTAGAAAATCCTGAAAATGAAAATATTATAGAAATTGCAAAAACACTAAAACCGTGGCGAAAAGGACCTTTTCAAATTGGTTCTCTATTTATAGATTCTGAATGGAAAAGCCAAATAAAATACTCAATTATTGAACCATTTTTAGATATTCAAAATAAAGTGGTTGGCGATATTGGTTGTAATAACGGATATTATATGTTTAGAATGTTAGAAAAAAAACCTCATCAAATTATCGGTTTTGACCCGTCGCCTCTTTTCAGAACTCAATTTGATTTTATTAACCATTTTGCAAAAACTGAAATCCTCTACGAACTTTTAGGGGTTGAACATTTAACCGAATATAAAACTAAATTTGATACTTTAATCTGTCTCGGAGTTTTGTATCATCGAAGTGACCCAATCGCAACTCTGAAATCTCTGCGAAATGGTTTGAAAAAAGGGGGAACTCTGATTGTTGATACTTTTTATATTGACGGCGACGATGAGGTTTGTCTTTTTCCTGAAGATAGATATTCCAAAATCCCAAATATCTATTTTATTCCAACAGTTTCAGCTTTGAGAAATTGGGTAAAACGGGCAAAATTCTCAAGTTTTGAAATTATCGCCGAACTTGAAACAGATGAAAGTGAGCAGAGAAAAACAGAATGGATTGAGGGTGAAAGCCTCGGCGAATTCTTAGACCCAAATGATAAAAGTAAAACAGTTGAGGGCTACCCCGCACCCAAACGAATATATATGAAATTGGTGAAATAAATTGAAAAAAGCTTTTACTTTAATTGAGGTTATGATTTCAATAGTTTTAATGGGAATTATCATCTCATATCTTTACGGAACTTTGGGCGGTTTAAAACATTCAAATAATTTATTACAAGAAAGAGACGAAAAACTTTCAAAAAATGAGATTTTCTTAAATTTGCTAAGTCGAGATTTGCTTGAATCTAAGAAAACTTCAATTCGCAGAACAAAATCTTTAAATGAAGTTTTGGAACTTCACACAAAAAACTCTCTGTATAATTCTCATTTCGTTTATGTAAAATGGTTTTTGCATCTTGAAGAGCATTCGATAATTCGAGCAGAATCTACTAAAAATTTCACTTTACCAGTTTCTACTGAAAAAATTCATTTCGTCAAATTTGATGTTTTTGTTGAAAATATTGAAGAATTTCACATTTACAGTTCAAGAGATAAAAAGTCAGTTCTAATTTCAACCAAAGATATAAATAATTCTAAGATTTTTGCTATTGAATTAATGAAACGAAACTAAAGATTTTTTGTTATGATAGCAAAAATATTTGTTTAATCTTACAAAGGTATATTAGTTGATATTATCTCGGGCTATATTATTTCTTTCATTGTTTCTGACAATGGTTAAAGCAGAATCAGGGGATTTTCTGACAAATTACGAATATGCAACAATGCTATATTTTGAACCAAGGGGAATTTCTTGTGCCAAATGTCACGGTGAAAATGGTAGGAGAATTGATAATATTCGTTATATAAAATATTATCCAGAAAAGAAACAGAATCCCAGGCGAAAAATAATTAAAATTAAGCCGATTTATAATTTAAATTTAACACAGTTTAATAAAGCTGTACAAAGCAAACGAAAACGGTTTATGCCAACTTATAAATTATCAACCCTTGAAATTCAGCTGATTCACTTTTACCTTCAAAAATCAAATGGTTTATTAAAACCATCAAAGAAAACAAATCAAAATACAAAGACAACAAAGTAGATTACTGTATAATTAATCAATTAATTTTTTAGTAATAATCATAAAGGTAATTTTTTGAAAATAAGTGTTTCTCATAGCGGATATATTGCTAATAAAGTAGCTACTGATTTAGCTAACCTACCTTTTGCAAAATTAACAAAAGGTCTTGATATTGTTGTTGCTGAAATTGAAATAATTATTTTAGCAGATTTACATAATGAACATTCTTTAGAGGAAAGAGTTCGTGATATGATGGAAGATTATGAAGATGAAATTGAACACGATTATTATAATATAGATGAACGAGAGCTTTTTAAAATGATTAAAAAGAAACTAGCTGTTCAATACAATTTCTTAATGTCTTACGATGATAGGTTTAATAATTTATCTCATAAGATTCTTGCAATTCTACTACAAAAAAAACTTTTAGAATTTCGAGTCAATGACATACAAATCAAATCACTTATTTTTAAATCTATTGAAAATTATATAGAAGACCGATTTGCTATTGAAGATAAAGTGATTGATAAAATGAGAAAATATAAGCGAAGACTTACAGCAGGAACTGACGAATATGACATTATGTTTCAAAAACTATACGAAATTGAATTAAAATCAAAAGGAGGATTATAAAATGCAACTTGTTTCAGTGTATTTAGAAAATGGGCTTTTTTTTCAAGGCAAAAGCTTTGGTGCGGAGGGAACTTCTGTTGGTGAAATAGTGTTTAACACATCTTTAACAGGATACCAAGAAATTATTTCAGACCCAAGTTATGCAGGTCAATTTATCACTTTTACAACTTCAGAAATTGGAAATATTGGAGCAAACTCTCAAGATATGGAAAGCAATAAATCTTTTTCAAAAGGTGTAATTGTTCGAAATTATAATAATAATTTTTCAAACTTCCGAGCTGAAGAGAATCTTGACTCTTTTTTAAAGACTCAAGGGGTTATGGGAATTTCTGAAATTGACACAAGATTTATAACTAAAACTCTTAGAAAAGATGGGGCGATGATGATGATTGCCTCAACTAAAATATCAGATAAAGATGAGCTGAAAAAAATTCTTTCTGAATCTAAAAGAATTGAAGATATAAATTATATCGATGAGGTTTCCACAGATAAAATTTTTACCCATAAAGTTGGGAGCTACGATATTTCTCAATTCAATTATTCAAAACCTGAAAACCCAAAAGCTAAAATAATTGCTATTGATTTTGGGGTCAAAAAAAATATTTTAAATGAATTGGTTTCTGCTGGAATTGAAGTCGAAGTTGTTCCAAACAATATTGGTTCAGAATATATTCTGTCAAAATATCAAAATGGTGAAATTAAGGGAGTCTTCCTTTCAAATGGACCTGGTGACCCACTTGTTTTAAAACAGGAAGCTGAAATGGTGAAAGCTCTAATTTCTGCTGATATTCCAATGTTTGGAATTTGTCTTGGTCATCAACTTCTTTCTATTTCTCACGGTTACCCTACTGAAAAATTGAAATTTGGACACCACGGCGGAAACCACCCAGTTAAAAATTTAAAAACTGGTGCGGTTGAAATCACTTCGCAAAATCATAATTATTCAGTTCCTGATAATATTATTGAGATTGCAGATGTGACTCATAAGAATCTTTTTGATGATACGATTGAGGGTTTAATTTATAAAGATAAACCTATTTTTTCTGTTCAACATCACCCAGAAGCTAGTCCAGGACCGCACGAAAGTAATTATATTTTTACTGAATTCGTTCAACATATTCTAAATAGCTAATTTATCACTGCTTTTCATTGTCGGGCTTTTCCCGACAATCTATTTGACAAAAGAGAGAATCCAATTTGAAACTTAATAAACCAAAATATAATCTATTGAAAAATAGTGTTTATGCTCTTGAAGGTTTGCTCGAAGCGACAACAAAAGAAAAATCATTCCAATTACAATTAGTTGCTTTTGTAATATTTTCTGCTATCGCTTTTTTATTGCCAATTAATCAGAGTTCAAGCTATATTTTATTTGTGTCCCTATTCTTACCACTAATTGCAGAAATTACAAATAGTGCTATTGAGCGAGTTGTAGATTTATGCACTCAAGAAATTCACCCTTTAGCTAAAAGTGCTAAAGATTTAGGTTCAACAATAGTTTTTCTTTCAATTTTACTAACATTATTAATATGGCTTTTGACTTTAAAAATCGCTTTTAATTTAGAAATTTTTTAATTAATTTAAGAGCCTGTTCAACCTTATCAGAATTTTCTACAAGAGCAATTCTGATAAAGTTTTTTCCTGCTTCATTTCGTCCCAAAAATCTTCCTGCAATTACTTTTACATTATATTGTTTATAGAGTTCTTGAGTGACTTTTAAATCATCTTCAACTTCTAACCATAAATAGAAAGTAGCGGAATTTGAAATTCCAAATAGATTTTGGGCAATTTCCATATTTCTTTTATAGATTTTTCGAGTGTTTTCAATATGAACCTCATCTGCCCAAGCCTCCGCCGATGCAACTTGTAAAGGTAAAGGAATTGCAGTTCCTAAATATGTGCGATATTTCATATATCTTTTCAGAATCTCTTTATCTCCAGCAATAAATCCACTTCTTAAACTTGGAGCAGAAGACCTTTTGGATAGTGAATTCACAACTATCAAATTATGAAAATCTGAAATTCCCATTTTTTGAGCAACTTCTAAAAGTGAAAGAGGCGGTTCATCTGTGTATATTTCAGAATAGCATTCATCATTCAAAAGGGTAAAGTTATATTTTTTAGAAAGGCGAATCCATTTTTCAAAACCTTTAAAATCTAAAGTTGAACCCGTAGGATTATTAGGAAAATTCAAAATCACTAAATCAGTATCCACTAAAAGTTTTTCATCAATTTCAGGCTGAAAATTATTCTCTTTTGTCAAAGTAATATACTCAACTTCTGAACGACTTGCAATCGCTGAACCCTCATAAATTTGGTAGAAAGGATTTGTGAAAGCTATTTTTGAATCTGGAATATCAAAAAGTAGAAATTGTGGAAAGTTGAATAAAACTTCACGAGTTCCAAAAGTTGGAATCAATTCTGAATTATCCAATTTTACTCCAAATCGTCTTTCAAAAAATCCAATCATAGAATCTTTTAAATATTGTTCGCCTGAACTTTTAGGATATTTTTTAAGTAGATTTGTGCTGTTTTTTAACGAATCTTGAATAAATTGAGGAGTCTCAAATTGAGGTTCGCCAATAGTTAAATTTATTGATTCGTAATTCTGATTTGGTTGAATGTCGGCTAAAAGCTCTTGTAGTTTTTCAAAAGGGTATTTTTCAAACTTCATTTTTATCCTTTTTATTTAAATTTGTAACCAACCCCGCGAATTGATTCAATATATTTTTTTGAGTTATCTTTATCTATTTTTTGCTTTAATCTTTTTATTGCAATATTTACAGTTTTCTCATTGCAATTTTCATCGAAGATACCGCAGTTCCAAACCATCTCTAAAAGATAATCTCGATTTAAAACCTTGCCAATATTTTCTAGAAATATCTGTAAAAGACTAAATTCAAGTTTTGTGAGTTTGATGAGGTTATCAGAAATCTTCACATCCAAACTATCAAAATTCATCACAATATCTCGATATTCTAATTTATTCTCAAAACCACTTTTTCGAGTCCGACGAATTACCGCATCGACTCTCATTACAACCTCATCGTTATCAAATGGTTTAGTAATATAATCATCTCCGCCACCTCGAAAACCTTCAAGTTTTTCCTGCTGACTATTTTTAGCAGTTACAAAAATAACTGGAGTTGTATTTCCCTTTTTTCTTAAATCTTTAACTAAATCTACCCCGTCAATACAGGGCAAAGTTCTATCAATAATTAAAAGAGAAAAATTATTCTCATACAGATATGTTTCAATCTCACGAGAATCCTGAATCCCTATTATTTGATAATGATGTTTCTCTAAAATAAATTTGAGTAATTCTAGAATATCTAAATCATCATCAAGAATTAAAATTCTATTTTGTACTAGCAAGTCTAATTGCCTGAATTTTTTCATCTAACATTACATCGAGAATTTCAAAAACACCATTACTCGCTCTTTCCATTTTTCGTAAAGCATTTATAATTTCTTCAAAGTTTAAATCCGCTGATTTTATTTCTTCAAATACATCTTTTGTTGCATTATGAACTATTGAGTGAGGCATCTCCAAATCTTTAAACTTACTTGTTCTAAAGAACTGCTCTTTTCCCTCACCTTTTTCATACCATCTACCTAGTCGGCAAGAGTGATGATCTACAAATTTAAATGTCTCTTTTTTATTAGCAACTGAATCATAAGTATTAAACTTCCAAATAACATGATCCACTTTTGCAAGAGTTAAGAAGATTCTATCTGTTGTATATTCAAAGCTCGTAAAAGAATCTTTTACCTCTTGAATATTTGTTCTTAAATCAACATCAAAACCTGAAAATTTATTATGAAAATTAGATAATTCAGAAACTAATTCAGATGATTTCATATTAACCGAAGATACATCTTGCTTCATAGAAGTTAAAGCAATATTAATATCGCCGATAGCTTTTTGAGTTCTATCTGCCAATTTTCGCACCTCTTCAGCAACAACTGCAAACCCTCTACCGTGCTCTCCAGCCCTTGCAGCCTCAATAGCAGCATTTAAAGCTAACAGATTTGTTTGTTCTGAAATATCTTTAATCAAAGATAGAATTGAATTTATATCTTCAGTTCGTTCTGAAAGCATTCCTGAAGCAGATTCTGTATCACTTGACATCTGTTCGAGGTTATTTAAATTTGCAGTAATTCCTGAGAATTCATCTGATAGCTCTTTAACGTGGTTTAGCATTTCGTGAGAATCATCTAGGTTTTTCTTACCTGATGAAACAGCATCAACTAAATCACTTTGAACATCCATTAAACTGCCTTTAACGTGTTCATTTTGAAAACGAAGAATATGGTAAAAACCCTCTCCCTCGTCATTGTATTTTAATCTTCTAATCTCATCTTCTAAACTTTTTAATTTAAGTTTAAGAGCATCTTCACTATTTTTAAGTTGAGCATTTTCTTTTTCAAGTTGCTTAATATGAAATTTATCTTGTGAATTAAACATTTCTAAAATCCTTTCTTATAATTTAATTATTTTAGCAAATAAACTTATTTTTCTAGCATAAAATCAAGGACTTCCTCGATTC
>Ga0256826_1002538_pt1 | contig 11069 bp, 6 predicted proteins | sample CV79metaG_FD_185975 | JGI IMG/M metagenome (GOLD analysis project Ga0256826, IMG submission 185975) | Hydrothermal vent microbial communities from East Pacific Rise, Pacific Ocean - CV79 | ecosystem: Environmental > Aquatic > Marine > Hydrothermal vents | place: Pacific Ocean: East Pacific Rise... | reverse complement strand
CTAGAGAGTGAAGTCAATAAAGGAAGCTCATTTATATTTGAAATCGTGTTATCAAAAGGTGAAAAGTCAAATATTAAGAAAAAGAAGATAGAAAAACAAGATATGAGCGTTTTAAAAGGTCGTGAAATACTTCTTCTTGAGGATAACTTTATAAATCAAGAGATAATAGTTGGACTTTTGGAACATCATGGTCTTAAGATAGATATAGCTAATAATGGTGAAGAGGGTATTCAAAAATTTAAAAATAAACATTATGAATTGATACTTATGGATTTACAGATGCCAATAATGGATGGCTATGAGGCTACAACTATTATACGAAAGTTAGGTTCTCTTGTTCCTATCATAGCTCTTAGTGCAAATGCTATGCAAACAGATATAGAAAAAACTAAAACTGTAGGTATGAATGAACATTTAAATAAACCTATAGATATAGATAAACTGAATGAAACACTACTTAAATATTTATCAAAAAATGTGGATAGTGTAGTGAATAAAGAGGAAATAAATAAATTAGAGATACCTAGTTTGAAACATATAGATGTTGAAGTGGGACTCTCTTATATGGGTGAAAATAGAGAACTCTATTTAAGAGTTTTAAATAATTTTAGAGTTCAGTATAAAAATCTAAAATTAGAAATATTAAGTCAAGAGGAACTTCAAATAACTCTTCATACGATAAAAGGTTTATCTGCAAATATAGGTGCAAAAAACTTACATGAGATTGTAAAAAAACTAGATGAAAAACTAGATGAAAGTTTATTGAATGAGTTTTATGAAAAGATAAATTTTGTGATTGATGAATTAGATCATAACTTATACATTAACCAAATAGAAAATAATAATGATAGAGAGCTAATATCGGATGAAACTCAGGCTAATCTCTTTTTAGAATTAGAAGTAATATTAAAAACAGCAAGACCTAAAAATATTCAAGCTATTCTTAACAAGATAAAAAAAGTGAAACTCAATGATAGTAATATGAAATTATTTTTAAAAGTTGAAGAGTTAGTGGGAGCTTATAAATTTAAAGAAGCATTAGAGAAGATGAGAATGTAATATTCTTATCTTCTATTCATTTATGAATAGCTTATAGCCAATACCTGTGATTGATGTTATAAAATCTGTAGGTAGTTTTTTCCTTACTCTTAAAAGAAGATTTTTTACAGAAGAATCACTCATTATTTTTTCTCTATAAACATCTCGTTGAATCATATCGTAAGAGACAATGTTATTTTTATTTGTAATAAGTAACTCTATAAATAATATTTCGTTTTTTGTTAGATATACTGAATAATTATCAATAAATAAAGTTTTAGTTTTAAAGTCATAAGTGAGATTTTTGTAAATAAAAGAATCTTCATTAGTATCAAATTTAGATGATAGTAACTTTAATAATAATAATAACCTATTATAACTAAGAGGTTTTACTTCATAAGAACATATATTTAATGGTATGGCTTGAAATAAAAAGTCTTCATCCTTGTAAGCACTTAAAATAACGATAGGAATGATTTTATCTTTATCTCTTATAGCTTTTATAAAATCAAGACCATTTCCATCAGTAACCTTTATATCGGAGATAATAATATCTACATGATAGTCATCATATAATTCTAAAGCTCCTTTAATGGTTGTTGAATGAAAAACATCTTTAAAATAAATATGTAAAAATTCTATTGTATTTTTAGCAAACTCTTCATTATCTTCTAAAAGTAAAATATTTAATTTCTTTAAATTTTCCATATTAAAACCTTATGCAAAAAATGGCACTATCTTTGTCATTTGTAACATTAATAGTTCCGTTGTTTTTTAGAATAATACTTTTAGAGAGATAAAGACCAATTCCTGTTCCACCTGTTTCACTTACATTTGGTAAAAATATTTCTTCTTCCATTCCTTTTGTAATACCACCACCATTGTCCTTAAGCATTATCTTTTTGTTTTCTATATTTATATGAATTTTAGGATTTTGAATGTCCCTTTTTTTTAAAATATCTTTTGCATTATTTAAAATAGAAAAGATGACTTGTTCAAATTCATTTATATTTCCATATATTTTTTCATTCTCTTTATTCTCAATAGAAATTTTAATATTTTCAAAATTAAATGTTATTTCAATAATAGATAAAACATTTAAAACTGATTGGTATATATAAAAATATTCATCATTTGGAGATGGTTTATAAAAATTTTTAAAAGTATCTATTGTCTCTGACATAAACATAATAAGCTCTTCAGATTTATGGATACTACTAATATACTCCTCTTTTGATATATCTTTACCCGATTCTATTTTTGCTTTATTTAAAAGATTAATAGAACCTAAAGAAGCTAAAGGTTGCTTCCATTGATGCGCTATATGCATAAGAAGTTCACCTAAAGAAGCCTGTTTTGATTGTTGATAGATGATCTGTTGTTTAATTCGATTTTTCTCAACCTCTTGAGCTACTCTATATTCTAAATTATTTTTATATGCTTGAAGATTAAGATGTGTTTTAACTCTCGAAATCAGTTCATTTGCATGAAAAGGTTTTGTAATGTAATCAACCGCACCAAGTTTAAAACCATACTCTACATCTTCATGTTCATCTTTAGCACTTAAAAAGATAATAGGGATGGAAGAGTGTTCAGGAGTCTCTTTTAATATCTTACAAACTTCAAAACCACTCATTATAGGCATCATAATATCAAGTAAGATTAAATCAACTTTCTCTTTATTTATAATTTCTAAAGCATCTTGTGCATTAAGTGCAGTTATCAAGTCGTACTTGTTTAGTAATCCAACTAAAATATCAATATTTTCTTTTATATCATCTACAAGTAAAATAGTTTGTTTATCTATTATCAAATAATTATGCTCCCCATCAATGACTAAATCATTTATATATTATATTATACACAGTAATTTTTTAAAATTGAGACCTTTTTGAGACTTTCTTTTGATAAGATTAGACTAAATAAATAAAATTTACAGTAAAAGATATATTTATAAACTATATAACACAATTATATAATAAAATTAAATATATTGTAAAAAAAGGGGTTTTTATATGTTTTTAAGAAATGGAATGTTTTTATTGTTTTGTGTTGTTTCTCAAAATCTTAGTGCTTATACGCTTAAAGATGATATTACGGATACACTTAAAATAAATCCTGTTGTTCAAGAGAGGCTTAAAAATTTTAGAGCAACACAACAAGATTTAAATATAGCGTATTCAGAATATTATCCTCGTTTAGATTTAAGAATGAGTGCTACTTATAATAAAGCTGGTACTGATAATAAAACTATTTTATCTCAAGATGTTAAAAATATTGAATATCAGAGTTATAAAAGTTCATTAACTTTAACTCAAAATCTTTTTGACGGTTTTTCAACGGAAAATAAAGTGGCTTATCAAGAGACAAGAGTTATGGCTTCTGCATATAACTATTTAGAAAAAGCAAATGATATAGCTTTTCAAATGACACAAGCTTATATAAATGTTTTTCGTACTTATGAACAAGTGCAGATTTCTCAAGAAAATATTAGAATAAATGAATCAATGTATCAAAAAGTAAACAACCTTTATAACTCTGGTCTTACTTCTTATTCAGAAGTAAGAAAGGTTCAAAGTTCACTTGCCTTAGCTCGTTCAAATCTTATAGTACAAAAAAACAATGCTCTTGATGCTGAATATAACTATAGAAGAATCTTGGGAAGAATGCCAAATATATTGAAAATGAAGAAACCCGTCTTTAATATTGAGCTTCCAGAAAATATAGAGTCTGCTGCTCTTTATGCTATAGAACATAATCCATCACTTTTAGTGAGTAAATATAATATAGAGGGTGTGAGAAAATTAAAAAAGCAGAGAGAAAAAGAGTACTATCCTAAGATTGATTTAGAGGCGACAAAAACATATGATGATGCTTCTAAAAAAAACAATGGATTTGATTCTCCTGATGATAGATTTAAAGTAGGTTTTGTTTTAACATACAATCTTTTTAAAGGTGGAGCTGATAAAGCAGAAGTCCAAAAAAATATTAGTAAAATTAATCAAGAAATAGAAATAAAAAGAGATTTAAAACGGCAAGTTATAGAGGGTTTAGATCTCTCTTGGGATGCTTACTCTATGATTGGAAAACAGTTAGTAGATTTAAAAAAGTATAATGCATTTGCAGTTGAAACATTAACTCTATATGAAGAAGAGTATGATTTAGGTCGTAGATCTTTACTTGATTTATTATCAGCACAAAATGATGTTATTAATGCAAGACAACAGATTGTTTCTGCTGAGTATGATCAACTTTTTGCAAAGTATAGAATTCTTGATGCAATGGGAATTTTGGTTGTATCAGTAGTAGGTGATACAAAAGAGGTTGCATCAAAAGTAAACCTTGCCTTAGATGATGATATGGCTCATGAAGTTTTAGATACATTAAATGTAAATCATGATTTAGATATAGATAAAGTGGTAGAAAAAGGTGATCTTTGTGATAATTCTATAAAGAAAAGTATTGTGAGATATGATGGTTGTAAAGATATAAAACTTTTACCATTTGACCTAGATTATGGAGATAAAGATAATGACGGAGTGAAAGATAGTATAGATTTATGTCCAAATACACCAGAAGGTTATAAAGTAGATAAACATGGTTGTACTATGTTAATAACACTTCATGTTAATTTTGATAATGATAGCTCTATACTGTATGAAGAATTAAGAGAAAAAATCATTAGATTTGCAGACTATTTAAAAGACCATGAAAATATTAAAGCAGAAATAACTGGTTATGCAAGTCGTACGAAAGTGAGTAAAAAACTTTATAATATTAAACTTTCTGAACAAAGAGCAAAGAAATTAAAAGAAGCTTTAATTTCTTATGGTGTTGATGCAAGTAGATTAGTTTCAAGAGGAAAAGGTTTTGCTGATCCTATAGCTGATAATAATACTGAAGCAGGAAGAGCTGAAAATCGTCGCTTAGAGATAAGATTAACTAGAGAAGCAGTAGGTAAATAATAGATGCATAAACATTTGGATTCCTCCTCTACTAATGATGATTCATTACTCAAGTCATTAGTAGTATATACAAGGCTTTTTCATAAACCATTTAGTGCAGATGCTCTTTTATCTGGTCTTCCTGTACATAATGAGGGAGATGCTTCTAAACTCTTCTCACAAGATGGTAAGTCAAAGTCACTCTTTTCAAGAGCTGCTGCTAGAGCAGGTTTGAAATCTACTCTTGTAAAGAGAGAACTTACAGATATACTTGAACTGCATCTTCCTATGATACTTCTTTTAAGTAATGATAACACTTGTATTTTAGAGAGCTTCTCTAGTGATAGAAAAGAGGCTAAGATTATCTATCCTGATGGTGAAGGATCTCAAGAGTGGATTCAGGTAGAAGAGTTAGATAGAGAGTATTTAGGTTTTGCTTTTTTATTAAAAAAACAGTTTGAGTATAACACAAAAAATTCTCGTAAATTAGAAGTAAAGACTAAACATTGGTTTTGGGATACCCTTAAACTCTCTTTCCCTATCTATAGAGATGTGCTTATCGCATCACTGCTTGTTAACTTATTTGTTTTAGCAACTCCTCTTTTTACTATGAATGTTTATGATAGAGTTATTCCAAACAATGCAGAAGAGACACTTATTGTTTTTACAATAGGTATAGTTTTTGTTTATCTTTTAGATATATTCTTAAAGTTTACAAGAGGCTATATGCTAGAACTCGCTGGAAAAAAGAGTGATATTATTATGTCCTCTATCATTTTTGAAAAAGTTTTAAATCTTAAGATGGCTCTTCATCCCCAGTCAGTTGGTTCGTTTGCAAATAACTTAAAAAACTTTGAGTCTATTCGCTCATTTTTTACAACTGCCACTATGACGGCAATAATAGATCTTCCTTTTACTCTAATTTTTTTAGTAGTTATCTACTATATAGGAGGTCACTTAGTTTTTGTTCCAATAATTACTATTTTCCTTATTCTTATGTATGCACTTATTATTAAGAAACCATTGCGAGAGAGTATAGAGAGTTCACATGAGGCAAGTGCTAAGAAAAATTCTATACTTATAGAGACATTACAAAATATAGAAACCGTAAAGTCTATGAGTATGAATGGAAAGCAACAATGGGAGTTTGAAGAGTCAACAGGTGAAATAGCTGAAAAAAATTTAAAATCAAGACTTCTTTCTTCTTCTATTCCAAATATAACAAACCTTTTAATTCAGTTAAATACTGTTTTTATTGTTGTTTTTGGTGTTTATCTTATTAAGGATTTTGAGCTTACTATGGGTGGATTGATTGCTGTTGTTATTTTAACTTCAAGAACAGTTGCACCTATGGGACAAGCTGCAGGTCTTATTACAAACTATTCTGATGCAAAGGCATCTTATGATGTACTCAATCAGATTATTTCACAAGAGATGGAGAGACCAGAGGGTAAAGAGTTTGTAGAGCGTCCTATTTTTAAAGGTAAGATAGAGTTTAAAAATATCACTTTTAGTTATCCAGATTCGGAGGTTCCCGCTTTAGATAATGTAAGTTTTGTCATTAATGCAGGTGAAAAAGTGGCTATTCTAGGAAGAATAGGTTCTGGTAAATCAACTATCGCAAAACTTATCTTAAAACTTTATGAGCCATCTAGTGGAACTATACTTATAGATGGTATAGATATCTCTCAGATAGACCCTGCAGATTTAAGAAAGTCTATAGGCTATGTTCCTCAAGATATACACCTTTTTAGAGGTACAGTTAAAGATAATATTATAGCGTCAGATCTACACCCAGAGATAGATAGTGTCTTAAGAGCTTCGGAGATAAGCGGAGTAGATAATTTTGTAAAGATACATCCTCGTGGTTTTGAGATGCATATAGGTGAGAGAGGTGCGGGACTTTCAGGTGGTCAAAGACAGAGTGTTGGTGTGGCTCGTGCCTTAATGAGAGAGAGTTCTATAATGATTATGGATGAACCTACAAATGCGATGGATCAAGCAACAGAGAATGAACTTATTACAAAGTTAAAGAATGAGTTTGAAGAGAGAACTTTTATTCTTGTTACACAAAAGATGTCAACACTGAAACTAGTAGATAGAATTATTGTGATGAATAATTCAAAAGTATTACTAGATGATACTAAACAAAAGGTTATAAAAAAACTAGGGAGTGCTAAATGAGAGAACAGATGAATAAAAATAAAAACTTATCGGCTCGTGATTATGAGTTTATGCACTCACTTAGTACAGCTGTTTTACAAGTAACACCTATTAAATTTAGAATTGTTCTTTTTTTCTGGTTAGTTGCTATTTTTAGTTTTATTACATGGGCAAATTTTGCTGTAATAGATGAACTGGCGAGAGGAAGTGGAGAAATTATTCCTAGTTGTGAAAATCAGCTTGTACAAAATCTTGAAGGTGGTATAGTAGAAGAGATACTTGTAAAAGAGGGAGAGGTTGTAAAAAAGAATCAAATTCTTATTAAGATAAATAATGAGAAATCCCAATCTTCTTTTAGTTCAAATAATATTAAGCAGGACTCATTAGAGGCCAAGATAATGAGATTGACAGCAGAATCTACAGGAGAAGTTTTTGTAGTAGAAAAGAAAATTCAAGAAAAAATTCCAGAGTTTGTAAGAAATGAGAAAAGTCTTTACAATACAAATAAACAGCAATTAAAGTCAAAAATAGAAGCGCTAAAAGAGAAGTTAATCCAGAGAAAAAATGAACTTTCAGAAGCGAAAACAGCAATGAAACATTTAAGATCATCTACTTCTATGATTCAAAAAGAGGTTGCTATGACAAAGCCTATGGTAGAGAGAGGTGTAAGTTCAAAAAGAGACTTTCTGAAATTGCAAAGAGAAGCAAATGATATAGAGCAGAAATATGAAGCAACAAAAAAATCTATACCACGCTTAAAGTCAGCTATAAAAGAGGTTCAAAGTAATATAAAAGAGACAAAGCTACTTTTTCAAAGTGAAGCAAAGGTAAAACTAAATGAGGCTTTAACAAATTTTCAAGAGATGCAAGCTAACTCAACAGCTTTAGAAGATCAAGTGCAAAGGACTATTGTTCGTTCACCTATGAATGGTGTAGTTCAAAAACTCTTTGTTCATACTGTTGGTGGAGTTATTCGTCCTGGTGCTGATATTTTAGAAATAGTACCTAGTAATCAAGCACTTCTTGTTGAAGTAAAGATTAAACCATCAGATATAGCATTTATTTATTTAGGACAAAAAGCGATAGCAAAATTTTCTGCCTATGATTTTTCAATTTATGGAGGACTAGAGGGAAAAGTTGTATTTATAAGTGCAGATACAGTTAAAGATGATAAGGATAATGTTTTTTATACAGTACGCATCAAGACTAATAAAAATCATTTAGGTAGTGATACAAAACCACTTAAGATTATACCAGGAATGACAGTAAGTGTAGATATTATTACTGGGCATAAGAGTGTTCTTGATTATATCTTAAAACCTATTTTAAAAACAAAACAATATACATTTACGGAGAGATAAAATGAGAACAGTTCTGCATAGTGATGATATGAATTTACTAGATTATTGGAAAAAATCTTTAGGTGTAAATTCTACACAGATAGACGAGTTATCAGATTTACTAGAGCTTAAAAATGCTCTTATTATTATGAGTTATTCAGTTTATATTTTAATTGATAATAGTAATTTAAATAAATTAATTCAGGAAAACAAACTCTTGGTTTTACATCGTACTCCTGATATATCGACAGCAAAAAAAGTTTTAAAAATGGGTTCAAAGGGCTATGGAAATGCTTTTATGAATGCGCATTTTATTATTTCTGCTGTTGAGACTATTAAAGATGGAATGATATGGCTCTATCCTGAATTTACAACTATGTTAATAGAGGAGATCGAATCAAGTAGTAGTATCTCACATGATATTAAATTAGAGCCTCTTACTCACAGAGAAAAAGAAGTTGCATTGTTTTTAAAAGATGGAAATACTTATAAAGATATAGCACAGAAATTAAATATCACTCCACGAACTATCAAGGCTCATGCTCAAAATATATATGCTAAACTAGCAGTAAAAGATAGACTCGGTTTAGCACTCTTCTTAAAATAAATTGTCCATAAGGACAATAGTTGTTTTTCTCTTTTTCTCCTAAAATACAGATAATTAAAATATTATTTATTTAGGAGCTCCATATGAAAGTTATTGTTGGTACTGTAAAAGGTTTAGAAGGTAGATTTTTTGCAAAAGATGCATCAGGGAATATTCGTGAACTTAAAGATGGTGATGTTATTACTGAAGGAACTTTAGTATATGGAGCAAAGGGTAATCCCTCTTCATCTCATATAAATATTATAACTCCTGATTCGGGTGCAAATATAATTATTAATGGTATTGACCAACAACTTTTTGATAGCTCACTTCTTAATGATGAACTTATGGAGGCAGGACTTCATGAGGTAAATATTAGAACAGGTTTAAGAGTTGCTGGTTTTACAGCTGAAGAGAGTAAAGTAGAAGAGAATAGTAGTTTAGATAATGTTGCTTCTGGTCAAGAATCAAAATTTATACAAAGAGATGGACTTCAAGTAGAATTTGATGCAAGGACTGGTGGATCTGTAGATGTTACTTCAGCTCTTCGTAAGAGTGAGTTTAAAGCACTTGAAACAGTTGAATTAGTTACAGAAGAGATACCTACTATTTCTATAGATGCTGAAAGAATAGCAGGTAATACTGTAGAAGTAGATACAATCACTGGAGATAAAGATGATAGTGATACAGATGGTGATGGTCGAAATGATGGTGATAATACAGATACAGAGAATAAAGGTGATGAAGATACAACAGCACCAGCAGCACCAACAGTAACAATCACAGAAGATACAAATAATGATGAGACTATCAATGAAGTAGAGTTAGATGGAAGAGTAGATGTACTGATCGAGATGGGAGAAGGAACAGAGGTAGATGATACTTTAACAATCATAAACCCAGATGGCTCAGAGACAGAAGTAACAGTAACTCAAGATATGATAGATAATGGTTATGAACTAGATTATGAAGCACCAGAAGAGGGTGAAGATATAACAGTAAGTGCAACAGTAACAGACCAAGCTGGAAATGAGAGTGATTCTTCAAGTGATAGAGCACAGATAGATACAATTGCCGGAGATGATGGTGATACAGATGGTGATGGTGGAAATGATGATGATAGAGAGATTACAGCAACAGTAACAATCACAGAAGATACAAACAATGATGGAACAATCAATGAAGTTGAGAAAGATGGTGATGCAAACTATGAAGTTGCACTTTCAGAAGGTGTAGTAGCCGGAGATACTTTAAATCTTGATATCAATGGAACAACATCAACAGTAACAATCACAGATGAGATGGTAGATGCAGGTAAATATGAGTCAACAACAGATATGCCAGCAGAGGGTGAAACATTAATAGTAAAAGCTACTATTACAGACCAAGAGGGTAATACAAGTGAAGAGTCAAGCGATTCTGCAGAAGTAGATACAACTTATGGTGATGATGGTGATGATGAGGGTTCAGATGTTACAGATGCAGATGTAGATATGACAGAACCAGATGCAGATTCAAAAACAGATGTAACAGGAACAATAGGAGAGGGTGGAGATACACTAGACTCTTTAGTTATTACAGATACAGATGGAAAAGAAGTTGTAATAGATGTAGATACAGTAACAGTAAATGATGATGGAACATACTCAGTATCAGATGTAGATGTATCAGAATTAGCAGATGGTGAATTAAAAGTAACTGCAAAATCAACAGATGTTGATGGTAATAAAGCAACAAGAGATGATACAGAGAATAAAGGTGATGAAGATACAACAGCACCAGCAGCACCAACAGTAACAATCACAGAAGATACAAATAATGATGAGACTATCAATGAAGTAGAGTTAGATGGAAGAGTAGATGTACTTATAGAGATGGGAGAAGGAACAGAGGTAGATGATACTTTAACAATCATAAACCCAGATGGCTCAGAGACAGAAGTAACAGTAACTCAAGATATGATAGATAATGGTTATGAACTAGATTATGAAGCACCAG
>Ga0256826_1002537_pt1 | contig 11070 bp, 9 predicted proteins | sample CV79metaG_FD_185975 | JGI IMG/M metagenome (GOLD analysis project Ga0256826, IMG submission 185975) | Hydrothermal vent microbial communities from East Pacific Rise, Pacific Ocean - CV79 | ecosystem: Environmental > Aquatic > Marine > Hydrothermal vents | place: Pacific Ocean: East Pacific Rise... | reverse complement strand
AAATTTGTTGGGGCTCATGTAAATAGTAGTGGAGGAGTATTTAATGCACCTTTAAATGCCAAAGAGATTGGGGCAAAAGCATTTGCATTATTTACCAAAAATCAAAGACAGTGGAAATCAAAAGAGTTAGATAGAAAAACTATTGATAAATTTAATCAAAATTTAGAAGATAGTGGAATTTTAGCTAAATATATTTTGCCTCATGATAGTTATTTAATAAATTTAGGACACCCAGAAGAGGATAAACTACTTAAATCAAGAGATGCTTTTATTGATGAGTTAGAAAGATGTGCTTTATTAGGACTTGATAGACTTAATTTTCACCCTGGTAGTCATCTTGTAAAAATTTCTAAAAAAGCAGAGGATTATGAAGCTCAAATTAAACAAGCCGAAGATATATCTCTTGATGTAGTAGCTACCTCTATGAATTTAGCAATAGAGGCTACAAAAGATTTAAATGTAAAGCTTGTAATAGAAAATACAGCAGGACAGGGTAGTAATTTAGGATATAAGTTTGAACACTTAGCCCATATTATAGATAAGATAGAGGATAAAAGTAGAGTAGGGGTATGTCTTGATACTTGTCATACATTTACATCAGGATATGATTTACGAACAAGAGAAGCTTATGATAAAACTATGAGTGAGTTTGATAAGTTAGTAGGATTTAACTACTTAATGGGAATGCATATTAATGATTCCAAAGTAAAACTTGGTTCAAGAGTAGATAGACACCACTCATTAGGAGAGGGTGAGATTGGTTGGGATTTGTTTAGCTTTATTATGAATGATGATAGAATGGATGATATTCCACTAATTTTAGAGACAATTAATAGTAATATATGGAAACAAGAGATAGAGGCTTTATATAAGTTGGTAAAGGATTAATATGAAAAATATAATATTTGGGCCAATAAACTCAAGAAGATTTGGAATATCATTAGGGATTGATTTAAGTCCTAATAAAAAGCAGTGTAATTTTGATTGTTTGTATTGTGAATTAGATGCTAATAAGGTGGTAGATAGTTTTGATGAGGTTTTGGGTGTAGATGAAATTATAGAGACACTTCAAAATAGATTAAGTGGTAATATAGACTTTATTACTATTACAGCTAATGGAGAGCCAACTCTATATCCATATTTAGATACTCTAATAGATGAGATTGATAAAATCAAAGGAAATACTAAAACTTTGATACTCTCTAATGCGAGTAAAATCAGTGATATTAATGTAGCTAATGCTTTAAGTAAAATTGATGTAGTTAAATTATCATTAGATTGTATTGATAGTAGATGTCTTAAAAAACTTGATAGGGCTCAAAAAAGTATAAATATAGAAGATATAAAGCAAGGAATGCTAAATTTTGCCAAAATCTATAAAAAAGATTTGATTATAGAGATTTTATTTGTAAAAACAATGAATGATAAAGATATAGATAAATATAGTAAGTTTTTATTAGAGTTAAATCCAAAACGAATTGATATTGGCACTATTGATAGACCACCTGCTTATGATGTTAAACCTCTATCTTATGAAGAGTTATTAGAAATTTCTCATAAATTTGATAGTAATCTACCTATATATATATCATCTCGTAAAAATATCAGTAGTAAACCTACAGGTTATAGTGATGATGAGATATTAGCTACTTTAGCCAAAAGACCATTAAGTGATGATGATATAGAGATTTTATTTGATAATGACTCTCAAAAAAGGCTAAAAACTCTATTAAAAGCCCAAAAAATAGAAAAAATTGAATTAAATCAGATATTTTTTTATAAATTAACGAAAAAGACTTGACAAGAAAGTTTTTTTCTGCTATAATTCTGTCAACCAATAAGAAACAACAACTTAAAGGTTAAACATTCCGGATTAGCTCAGCGGTAGAGTAGATGACTGTTAATCATTTGGTCACTGGTTCGAATCCAGTATCCGGAGCCACTTCTTAAAAAATCAAAAAACTTTTTCAAAAAAACTTTTATTTAAAAATAGAATATACTTTTCTGATACAAAAAATCAAAAAATACTCTTCTTTTATTACTATTGATATAAATTAAGTATAATATCTTAAAGATATGATAATATTTTCTATCAATAATAATTGGAGTAATTAATGCTTAAATATCTACTTATAATGCTATCCTTTCTTTCTTTTGCTAACTCTAATGATGTTTTTAGAAAATATTGTTGGGGTTGTCATCATCAAAGTGCTGTGGCATTTGGACCATCTTTTAGTTATATAGCATCTAAGCGAAATGCTGATGAAATAAAAGCTATGATAACTGACCCAGAGTCTGTATCCAAAGTTTTTGGATATAAAAGAAATGCTATGCCACCATTTAAGCTTACTCAAGATGAGCTTAAATCTATCACACAATATATCTTATCATACAAAGGCAAAAATTAATGTTTAGATTATCTAATTTACTAAGTTCTGTAATAGAAGAGAAAAAACCACGCGTTTTAGATGGAAGTATAGCTATTTGGAATTTTACAAATCGTTGTAACTTATCGTGTATGCACTGTTACTCTAAGGCAGATTTAGATTCTACTGATGTACTTTCTACCCAAAAAATTATGGATACACTCCCTCGTCTTAAAAATAGTGGAGTAAAATTTATAATATTTTCAGGAGGAGAGCCACTTACAAGAAAAGATTTATTTGATATAGCACTTAGATGTAAAGAACTAGGTATTATTACATATTTATCTACAAATGGATTATATGTAACAAAATCTAATGCTCAAAAAATAATAGATACATTTAATTATGTAGGTGTAAGTATAGATGGAAGTGAAAAGACTCATGATTATTTTAGAGGGCTTAAAGGTTCATTTAGAGAGTCTATGAAATCTGTGAAATTGCTTAATAGTTTTGATGGTGCTAAAGTTGGTATTAGATTTACAATTACCAAAGAGACTTATGATGATTTAGAGTTTATCTTTAATTTAGCAGAGGAAGAGAATATTCCTAAAATTTATATTTCTCATCTTGTATATAGTGGTAGAGGACTTGATAATTTAGAGATGGACTTAAGCTTTGAACAACGCAGAAGAGCAGTTGAATTTATTATAGATAAGGCATTTGAATATTATAATGATAATAGAGATATAGAGATTGTTACGGGTAATATGGAACAAGATGCTATTTTATTTTTAGAAAAGTTTGGAGAAAAGTATCCAGATTTAAAAGATGAGATGGAAAAACGCTTAATATCTTGGGGTGGAAATAGTGCTGGTAGGAAACTATTAAATATTGATTCTGTTGGGAATGTTAAGCCTGACCCATTTTTCCCAAAAGTTATTGGAAATATATTTGATGATGATTTTGAGAATATTTGGCAAAATGAACCGATAGAATTACTAGAAAAATTACGAGTCCACTCACGAGATATTGGAGGTAAATGTGCTAATTGTGATTATATAGATATATGTAATGGTGGTTCACGAAGTAGGGCTTATGCCATATATGGTGATATGTGGGCAGAAGACCCATCATGTTACTTGAGTGATTTTGAGATAAAAAGAGGATAAAATATGAAAAAAATAGTATATAGTTTATTAATGGGTGGATTACTTTTTGCTGGGACTCCAAGTGCTAAAGAGAAGATATTTGTAGTTGAACGAGAGAGTGAGTCAATTGCTGTAATTAATAAAGGACTTACCAAATCTCATATTAAAAATGTCCATAATATGAACCATGGAGTAATAAAATTTGATGGTAAAGATGGTTATTTAATTAGTAGAGATGGATATGTTGTAAAGTTTGACCCAATTAGTGAGAAGATATTGGGAGAGTATAAAACAAGTAAATCAGCTATTGGATTTGTAATTGGCTCAAATTATGTAGCTGTAGCAAATTATGATGATAAATCTGTAGATATTCTTTCAAGAGATTTAAAGCCAATTGATAAGATTATAACAGGTTCTAAAAATGTAGGTATTAAAATCTATAAAGATATGCTTATATTTGCTCAAATGGATAGCGATAAAGTTACAGTGCTTAAAGATAAAAACTTTAGCAAAAAAGTGCCAAAATTTGAGATATTTAAAGAGATAAATGTGGGTAAAATGCCTTTTGATGCGATGATAGAAAATGGTACATATATTGTTGGTTTTTTCTTATCAAAATCATTTGGAGTAGTTGATTTAGATAGTATGAAATATCGTGCTATCAAAGTAACAGCAGAGGGTAATAAACCAGTTTTAAAAGTACCTCATTTTGGTTTTTGGAGTCTAAGTGATGATAAGACTTTTATCCCAGCAGTTGGAGATAATAAGGTACTTGTATATGATAAAAAGTTTAATTTTATTAAAAATATAGAGGTTAAGGGATTACCTGTATTTACAGCTTTATCTCCTGATAAAAAGTATATAGCAGTTACATTTTCAGGTAAAGATTTTCCAACTATACAAATTATTGATGCTAAAACTCTAAAAGTCTTTAAAGAATTTACTTTTAAAGGTAAAGTTTTACATGTTAGATGGTCTAGAGTAGATAAATATTTATATGTTTCTGTAAATGATGCTAATCAGGTAAATGTTATTAATACAGATGAGTGGTTTTTGGAACGAGAAATTTTTCAGCTTAAAGCACCATCAGGAATTTTTATATATAATCAAGGAAAAAAATAGTGAAAAAAATATATTTAACAGGAGCAGGGCCGGGAGATGTAGAGCTTCTTACATTAAAGGCACATAGAGTAATTAGACAAGCAGATGTAATTATATATGACAGATTGGCTAATCCAGAGATATTAGAGATGTCAAAAGATGGTTGTGAGTTTATATATGTAGGTAAAGAAGATGGACGACATAGCGTTCCACAAGATGAAATAAATGATATAATATATCAAAATTCACTTAAATACGATGTTGTAGTTCGCCTAAAAGGTGGAGATCCATTTGTATTTGGTAGAGGTGGCGAAGAGGCTTTGTATTTACATAGTAAAGGTGTAGAATTTGAAGTAATACCAGGGATTACATCTGCTATATCAGCTCCTGCTTATGCAGGTATTCCTGTTACTCATCGTGGAGTTGCTGTAAGCTTTAGAGTAGTTACTGGACATGAATCTCCAAATAAAAAAGAGTCTCAAATACCATGGGATAATTTCAAAACAGATGATACTATTGTATTTTTGATGGGACTACATAATTTATCTAAAATAAGTTCTAAATTGATAGAAATTGGTAAAAGTAAAGATTATCCAGTAGCTGTAATATCAAAAGGGACTACAAAAGATCAAGAAGTTGTAGTTGGAACATTAGATAATATTGTAGAGAAATCTAACGGTATTGCTACACCTGCTTTAATTGTTGTAGGACAAGTAGTATCATTAAGAGAACAGTTAAATTGGTTTAAATAATAAATTAATAGAAACCTTATAATTAAAGTTATATAATACAACTTATACTTTCTATTATTAAGGGGTTAGAATGAATAGAATACTTATACTACTGACACTTCTTTTATCAGTAGTATCATCGAGCAGTTTAGGTAATGATTATATAGCTTTGACTACTTATACTAAATTAAGTAAGGCTAAACTAGATAAAGATGTAATAGAAGATAGACTAAGTAGAAATATAATTATTAGTAAACTTAAAGATAAATATGATTTTGAAATTGCTATTAATGAAAAAGATTCTAAATTTAATGTGTCACTTATCAATTTTAAGAATATTTCTATAATACCTATTGTATATGATTTTCTTAAAGATGATTTTATTGATATATCTATGAATTATAATAAGCCAAAAGAGATAAAAACCTCTGATAAACTTATAGAAACTTTAGTTATTGGATTTATACTCTTTTTAATGATTTCTCTTGGTGGATTTTCTATATCTAGAATATCAAAAAAGAAAAAAGCAATAGAGGATAAATATAAAATCCTTCATAATGATAAGATTAAATTAGAGAGTGAATTTGATAAAGTTCTAAATAATTTAGGTTATAAAATAGAGACATCTACAAATAAGATGATTAAAGCTAGAGATAAAATTATAGCAGAACCGATAGAAGAATTTACAAAAGAGGTTATTGAAGAGAAATTTCAATCAATTAAAAAGACAGATACAGTTCTTACTGATACCACAAGTCAAATTATAGATTTTCTAAAAGCAAAATCTGGTAAATTAGAACTTAAAAAAGTAAAATTTGATATTAATAAACTACTTGGTGCTATTACTACAATGTCATCTCAAAAACATAAAAATAAAAATATAGAACTTATCTATGATATTGATAAAGATTTTCCTAGATATATTTTAGGTGATTATGATAGATTAAGTAAAATTATTATGAATATGGTAGATAATGCGATTAAAAATACACAAAAAGGTAAAGTAAGATTAGTTATTACCAGTTTTAAAGAAGATGATAATAAAAAAATAGAATTTAAAGTAATAGATACAGGTATTGGAATAAAAGAGGATAAAATAGATACAATATTTACTCCTTTCCAAAATGGAAGTTCTGTATTAAATGGTGGTAGTGGTACTGGTAGTATAGGATTATCTATGTCAAGAGAGTTAGTTGGTATTATGGGAGGTATCCTTAAAGTAAGAAGTAAATATGACAGTGGAAGTACCTTTAGTGTAAAAATACCATTATTAACTGAAGAGAGTTCAACAGATGAAAAATCATACCATTTAGCATGTGATAAAATTTCAAAAGAGGAATTATGTAGCAAGAATATTGGTATTATTGATAGTGATAGTGAATCTGCTTGGGCTATTAAGAATGCTTTTGCTCATTTTACTGATAGTATCACTATTATTCCAGAGTATGGAGTTAAAGACCATGATATGCTATATAAATGTGATATTATATACATAGATTATAAATTAGTAGATACTCTTATGTTAGAGTTATTTAAACAGATTCAAGCTAATAAAGATTTTAGAGTTGTAATAACAAGTAATATATTAGAATCTTATGATGATGATATTAAAAATTCTACCATTAGTCGTCATATTATGAAACCTTTTAGTCCAGCTAGAATACTTAAAATATTCTCTGATGAGTATAATTCTGTGAGGGTTGTAAGTAATCTTGAAGAGTTACTTTTAATGGAAGAAGAAGAAGATAGTGTAGAAGATGATGATATTTATGGACTTAAAAAATATAATGAACCTATGCCTGAAACCAAGGGAGTAGATAAAGATTCTTTAAGAGAGTTTTTTGGTTCAACAATATTAATCGTAGAAGATGATAAACTAAATAGAAAAATACTTGAACGAATGTTAGAAAGTACTGGAATTAAATATGCTGTAGCTTCTAGTAGTGATGAAACTCTAGAACAACTTAAAAAATATTATAATAATTTTGATTTAATTTTAATGAATATAGCAATATCTAATATGAGTGGTTATACTTTAGCTAAAATGATAAGATACGATAAGAGTTTCGATAATATACCAGTTGTCGCTATGGTTGATAAAAAAGATAAAGCAGTTGATTTAGCAGAAGCTGGTATAAATGGATATTTAATAAAACCTCTAAAAATGGGTGTATTATATACTATATGTGATAGGTTTTTAGAAAAAGTAGATCTAGCAAAAAATGATTTTTTATCTAAATTATCAAAAAGTGAACATATTTTAGATATAACAAGAGGTATAATGTTAGCTGATAATAATCAACAAAATTATATTATGCTTTTAGAAGAGTTTGTAAATGCTTATGGTGATAGTGGAGAAGACTTTGAGAGCTTAGTTATTAATAGAGAGTATGAAAAGGCAAGATTATTAGCAATAGATATGAAAGGTCTTACTTCCATTATTGCAGCTAATAATATGAATTTATTAATTAGTGAGATAGAGAAAATAAATGTAAGTAAAGAGTATAAAAAGCTTGATAAATATATTGAGAGATATACAGAAGAGTTAGATGATTTAGTAACCAATATAGAGATATATATTAGAAGTATAAATAGTTAATAAAGGGATATAATAGATGATTAAAATATTTACTTTGATAGTTTTAATGGGCAGTATATTATTTGCTAATATAGGTAGTATTATGGCACTTAAAGGTAGTGCTTTTGTCCAACGAAATGGTGCAAATATTAATGCTAAAAGTGGTATGAGTATATTAAATGGTGATACTATAAAAACATATAATAATAGTAGAGTTCAAGTTATTTTAAAAGATGATACAACTTTGACTATAGGAGCAAATTCATCATTTGAATTTACAGATTTTTATTTTGATGGAACTAATAAGTCATCTTTAAAAATGAAAGCAAATAGAGGTTTTTTTAGAACTGTAACTGGGAAAATTGGTAAAATAGCACCTAAAAGATTTAAATTAAAAACTATATCAGCTACTATTGGTGTAAGAGGTACTGACTTTAGTGGTGATATTATGGAAAATCGTGAAATAATCAGATGTTATAGTGGTGCTATTAGTGTAGAATTAGATAATGGAGGAATGCAAAATATCCTTTCTGGAATGCTTATAGAGATAACAGATAAAAATGTAAATATTAAAAAGAATATTGAACATATTCCATTTGAAAAAGTTATCTATAAAACAAAAATATTAACGGAAAAAGTGGCAGATATAACTCAAAAACTACTAAAACAAGAGGATTTACCATGTAAACCTTATCCAACAGAAAAGTAGTAAGAGAATCAATTTATTAAAAAAGGAGTAGTTATGAGAGCGTTGTTGTTATTATTATGTTTAAATATTTTGGCTGTGGCAAGTGTAAAAAATGCCCAAAAGATGTATGAACATAAAAATTATTTGGAGGCTATTAAAGAGCTGAAAAAATCTACAAGTGAATATGGAAATCCAAAACTTCACTTAATCTGGGCCAAGAGTGCATCAGCTATTGGTCATAATATAGAGGCTATGAGTGCTTATGAGAGAGTTTTAATGTTAGAACCATCTAATATTAAGGCAAAAAAATCTTTGATAAAGATATATGTTAAGCTAAAAAAGAATAAATTAGCAAAAGCTATTATTCATGAGTTGAAAGAGGAAGACCTTGATTTTAAAGAGGTTAAAATAATTAATGAAAAAGATGTAGCTAGTCATTCTATTAAGGGTTCAGGTTCTTTTGCTGTTGGATATGATGATAATATTAATATAAGTGCTGATAAAAATCTATTAGATACATACTATGCTACAACAGTTCATCCCAATGAAATTTCAAGTATATTTTATAGAGCTACTGCTAATATAAATTTCTTAAAAGAGATTACTTCTAATTGGTATGTAAAGGCATCTTTGAATGGATATTATAATGTTAATGGTAAAACAAATCAATATAATATATTCTTATCTACTACAAAATTTGGTATAGGATATTATAATGAGGGAAATTATAATATATATATGCCAATTAGTTATAGTACATTACATTATCTTACTACAGATTTATTAAAATTTTATAGTATTTCACCTCAAATTGATATATTTTTATCAAAAGATATGATTTTAAGTTTAAACTCTAAATTTGAGAGAAAAAGTTTTTTAAATGCTATAGATAAAAATAGAGATGAAACAAGTACAGCAATTGGTGCAACGCTATATTATAAATTTGATAAGAACTTTGTTTTTTTAGATACAGAGTATCAAAAATTTACATCTAACAGAGCATTAGCAGCTGATTTTGTAGATAGAGAAACTATTACAGTAGTAGCAGGAGTAAATTACAGATTTACAGAAGATATTATTGGTAAATTTTCATATAAAGTGATATTTGGTGATTATGATGATGTTATATCTAACCCTGCAGGAACACCAACAACAGAGCTTAGAGATGATACATTTCATCAACTTAATTTTAAAGTTTCAAAAAAACTTAGTAATAATTTAAATGTGTTTATAGAAAATGAGTATACAACAAATAGTAGTAACCATATTCCAGCTGATTATGACAAAAATGTCTTTATGGTTGGAATTGGTTTAAAATTTTAGGAGTTTATAATGTTAAAAATATTTAGTTTAATTATATTGATGGGTTCATTTTTATTTGCTAATATAGGTACAATTATGGCAATGAGTGGAAGTGCTTCTATTCATAGGTCAGGTTCAACTCTTAGTGCTAAAAGTGGTATGAGTATTTTAAATGGAGATGAAATTACTACAAGAAGTAAAAGTAGAGTACAAGTTATTTTAAAAGATGATACCACTTTAACTATTGGGGCAAATTCATCTTTTGAATTTAGTAAATTTTATTTTGATGGTACTAAAAAGTCAAATTTAAGAATGAAAGCAAATAGAGGATTTTTTAGAGCAGTTACTGGAAAAATTGGTAAAATAGCTCCCAAAAGATTTAAAGTAAAAACTTTATCTGCTACTATTGGTATTAGAGGAACAGACTTTAGTGGTAATATTATGAAGAAAAGAGAAGTTATTAGATGTTATAGTGGAGCTATTAGTGTTAAATTAGATAGAGGTGGAGTTAAAAATCTTCTAGCTGGAATGCTTATAGATATAACAAATAAGAATGTTAAGATTAAAACTAATCTTAAGCCTTTACCATTTGAAAAAATTCATGATAAACATATAAGAGATCTTATTCCACCACAAGATATAGATAGTCGTTATGAGAAGCATAGTGAACCATCATATTACCATGATGAACCATATTATCATACGACATCAGGTGATGTTAGTGATTAAGTTTAAGTAGGATAATATGCAACGAAGTCTTTTAAAATTTATTATAGCTTTAATATTGGCAATATTGCTTTCGTGGGCATATCTATTTATTCCTCAATCATTTCAATCTATTGATAGTAGATTGAGGGATTTTCTATTTGTAATTCGTGGAGAATTACCTAAAAATAATAATGTTGTAATTATAGATATTGATGAGAAGGCACTTGATAAATTTGGTCAATGGCCATGGTCAAGAGATATTTTTGCAAATTTATTATATAAACTTACAGAAGCAAAAGCAGGAATAATTGGTCTTGATGTTGTTTTTGCTGAACCTGATGGAAGTTCACCACATATATTTGCCAAAAGATTTCCAGAACTCAAAGATAAATTAGAAAATTATGATGAGTATTTAGCTACAGCTTTTTCTAAAACGCCAGTAGTTGGG
>Ga0256826_1002535_pt1 | contig 11073 bp, 8 predicted proteins | sample CV79metaG_FD_185975 | JGI IMG/M metagenome (GOLD analysis project Ga0256826, IMG submission 185975) | Hydrothermal vent microbial communities from East Pacific Rise, Pacific Ocean - CV79 | ecosystem: Environmental > Aquatic > Marine > Hydrothermal vents | place: Pacific Ocean: East Pacific Rise... | reverse complement strand
CCTATCTGTTCCTATATTTTATTAAACTTTTGGTTTTTTATTAAGTATATTATAGCATTTTGAGAACAATAATTACGCTTACTTATCTCTTAAACAAAAAGTAGATATAATCGTAACTACTTTCAATTGGAGTATCTAAAAAGTTATGAATAAAACTATACTAATTGTTGATGATGAAGAGGATATTTTAGATCTTCTCGATTATACACTCCAGAGTGCAGGTTATGACACCATTACTTGTATCGACACACTCAATGTTCGTGATATATTAGATGAAGAAGATATCTCTTTAATACTAATGGACAGAAATTTACCCGGTGTAGAGGGGAGCTTATTTATTGAAAAATTACGACAAGAGGGATATAACAACCCTGTTATCTATGTAAGTGCAAAAGATTTAGATGAAGATATTGTCGAAGGTTTAGAGAGAGGTGGTGATGACTACATTACTAAACCTTTTAATCTAGCTATACTCAAAGCAAGAGTCTCTTCACTACTCCGAAGAACAGATCAAAAATTAGATGTTATAAAACATAGAGATATCACATACACTGCATCAAGTAAAAGTTTTAAAATAGCCGATGAAGATATTAAACTTACACATCTTGAACATGATTTACTCCTAGAATTTATAAAAAATAAAAATGTTCTTTTAAGCCGAGATACTTTACTTGAAAGGGTTTGGGAAGATAGCTTCAATAAACAACTTAAAACTGTAAATGTCGCTATAAAAAGACTCAAAGAGCATATAGACCCAAAAGGTGAAAAAAATTATATTCAAGCTGTGCGTGGTGAGGGATATATATTTTGTTAAATGTGCATCAGATAATTCTTAGAAAATTTATTCTTACATTTTTTACCCTTTTTCTCTTTCTAGGACTTATTATCTACTTTTGGCTCAAAGATTTTTATCTTGAACAAACTAAAGATTCACTCTTAAACAATATTAAAATTCTTTCACATACTATTCAAACATCTCCAAACCTTGATACTCTTGCCCAAAACATTAAAAATGAACTCAACTTAAGACTCACACTCATCGGTTTAGATGGAGAGATAATCGCTGAATCACATAAAGATAAAACAAAAATGGAAAATCATCTTTATAGAGATGAAATCTTAGAGTCAAACAACCAAGAGTATGGCTATAAAATACGCCACTCAAATACTCTTAATAAAGATTTTCTTTATATTGTAAAAAAGTATAATAATAAGCAAAAGTCTATGTATATACGCCTATCTAAAGAGATTGACACTGTTTATGAGCATATAATTCTTTTAGGAAAAGAGATTACTATACTTCTCTTTCTTTTTTTTATAGCTATATTTTTTATTACTTATAAACTTAGTAAAACTATTGAAGCTGAAGTTCAAAAGATTGCTAACTTTCTTACTTCCCTTACAAAAAAAAATAAAGAGACTTATATAAATTCTAACCTCTCTGTTGAATTTCAAAGTATTACATCTCTACTCACAAAGGTTTCTCAAATTCTTGTAAAAAAAGAGAAACAAAAAACAAAATTCACAACTAAACTTCAAATATCTAATAAACAAAAAGATGATATTATCTCTGCTATTAGCCATGAGTTTAAAAACCCTATTGCTGTTATCAATGGCTACTCACAAACACTACTCGATGATGCAGATATTAATCCAAACATACGATACAAATTTTTGAAAAAAATCTATAAAAATGGTTTGAAACTGAGTGAACTTATAGATACATTAAGACTTTCTACTAAACTTGATAGTGGTCAACAAGAGATGAATTTTAAAAAAATATATCTTTATGAACTTGTACAGGAGACAGTAGAAAACATTACTCTTAACTATCCAAAACGAGAAGTTATTATTAAAGGTGAGCATCATATTGTCATTAAAGGAGATGCTTCTCTTTTTAGTGTTGTTCTTACAAATTTAATTGAAAATGCATTTAAGTACTCAGAAGATGAAGTTATAATAGAATTTAATACTTCAACTATCTCTGTTTTAGATTCAGGTATAGGAATATCTCAAAAAAATATTGAGAATCTTACAAGTAAATTTTTTAGAGTCAATGAAAATAGTTGGAATAACTCTCTTGGACTAGGTCTTTTTATAGTCAGCAATATTTTAAAACTCCATCACTTTACATTGAAGATAGAGAGTCAAGAGAATGAAGGCTCAAAATTTAGTGTTAAGTTTTAAATTATTACTTTAAGTATAACTTTACGAAACATCAGAGGAAAATGACCACTTTTTAATCAACTATCGCTATAGCATTAATAATTAATCAGATATACTACAAGCAGATTAAATTTCAGGAGAATAATAAATGGGAAAATTTGTTAATAACACAGAAGAATTTTTTAAATTTTGTGAAGAAAATGATGTTCAGTTTGTAGATTTTAGATTTACAGATATTAAAGGTGCTTGGCACCATATTAGTTACAGAATGAGTGCTGTAACTGCTGGTCAACTTGAAAATGGTCTTCCATTCGATGGTTCTTCAATCGAAGCATGGCAACCAATTAATGAGTCTGATATGCTTTTAACACCAGATGTAGGTACAGCTTTCTTAGACCCGTTTACTGCTGATCCAACTATTATTGTATTTTGTGATGTTTATGACATTTACAAAAAACAAGCGTATGAAAGATGTCCTCGTTCAATCGCTAAAGCTGCACTAAAACATGCTGAGTCTATCGGTATTGCTGATGCTGCATACTTTGGTCCTGAAAATGAGTTCTTTATGTTTGACTCTGTAACTTTTGTTGATAACATCAATGAAGCTGGTTACAAAGTAGATACTGAAGAGGGTGAGTGGAACTCAAACAACCCATACCCAGATATGTATAACACAGGTCACAGACCAGGTACTAAGGGTGGTTACTTCCCAGTTGCACCAACAGATTCTGCTGTAGATATGCGTGCTGAAATGATGCAAGTTCTTGAGCAAGTTGGTCTTGAAGTTGTTCTTGGTCACCATGAAGTTGCACAAGGTCAACATGAGATTGGTATCGTTTACTCTGACATCATCGGTGCTGCTGATAATGTTCAAAAGTATAAGTATGTTATTAAAATGATTGCACACCTTAATGGTAAAACTGCTACATTTATGCCTAAACCAATGTTTGGTGATAATGGTAATGGTATGCATGTACACCAATCACTATGGAAAGATGGTAAAAACCTTTTCTATAAAGAGGGTGGATATGGTAATCTTTCAGATATGGCTATTAACTATGCTGGTGGTATCTTTAAACACTCTGCTGCAGTTTCAGCATTTACTAACCCTACTACTAACTCATACAAGCGTTTATTACCAGGTTTTGAAGCACCAAGTATCTTAACTTACTCTGCTAAAAACCGTTCTGCTGCTTGTCGTATCCCTTATGGTGCAGGTGAACCAGCAACTAGACTTGAAATGAGATTCCCAGATAGTTCAGCTTGTCCTTACTTAGCATTTGCTGTAATGATGATGGCTGGTCTTGATGGTATCAAAAATGCTGATGTTCCTGTTGGTCCAATGGATGAAGATTTATATGAATTAAGTCTTGATGAAATTCGTGAAAAAGGTATTCCTCAAATGCCACACACTCTTCGTGAAGCACTTGAAGGTCTTATTGGTGATCACTCATTCTTAGCTCCTGTATTTTCACAAGAGTTTATTGATGCTTACCAACACTACCGTTTTGAAAGAGATGTATGGCCAGATGAAGGTCGTCCAACTGCTTATGAGTTTAAAACTACTTACCAGTGCTAAACTAAGATTATTTGAGAGTAGAGGGTTCACCCCTCTCTCTCTAATCACACCTCATTAATAAAACTTCAAGAAAACCTACAGTACAATGATTATCTAAAATTTATATATAAGGTAATTACAGATGCCTCTTAATCAATCTCTTCATCAGCTTATTTGTGAACTTATAGCTGAGATACAGATTGCAGATGAAACTACACTTAAAGAGTTTATCTCTAAACATGACATCTTTACCCTTTTTAATAACTCCCTCCATTTAAGTAATGAAGAGATATTTCAAACATATAAAAAACTTGCTCTTCAAGAGTATGAGCTTGGTATTTCATATAGTCAATTTACAGATTTTATTCAACTTTTTACAACTAAACTTATAAATAAAGCTTCTATAAATTTTAATGATTCACTTCTTATAGAAAAAATTACAGAGATATCCTCTATCATCATTAATGCCATTGCTAAAGGCTACCTCCTTGAACTTATAAATGATGATATTCCTGCTTTAGACTTCCAACTTCAAGAGTATGTAGCAATCAGACATATCAACACACACCTTATATGGATGAAACATATTATTTTTGATATAGAAAATGAATCAAAAAAGGCTAGAGTCGAATTAGAACCAACACAATGTTTTTTTGGAGTTTGGACAAAAACAGAGGAGTTTAAAAAGTTTTTTACATCTCATGAAATTAAAGAAATATGTAGAATGCATCAGGCTGTACATAACAGTGGTAAAAGTATTTACTACCACTTAAAAAATAAAAAATACCATCAAGTTCTCTTAGACTATCTTTTCCTATCGAGACTCTCTATAAACTTAGTAGCTAGATTAAATACAAAAATAACGCATCAAATCTTACGAAAACAGATAGAGACTGACTATCTTACACAACTCCGTAATAGACACTCTTTAGACGCTCTCTTAAAAAAGACTTTTATACTCCATAAAAAAGAAAAACTTTCATGTTCTCTTGCTATGCTAGATATTGATTTTTTTAAAAAAATAAATGATACTTTTGGTCACCAAATAGGAGACTCAGTTCTACAAACAATCTCACAACTTCTCAAACAAAACATTCAAGCTTCAGACACAATTTTTCGCTATGGAGGTGAAGAATTTTTAATTGTATTTCCCCAATGTAATGAAGAAAAAGCTCAAAATATATGTGAAAGGCTTCGACTAGTCATTCAAAATCATAAGTTCAATGCACCACTTGATAACTACTCTATAACTATTAGTATTGGTATTTCCATTTTATCTGAAAAATCAAATAACTATCAAGAGCTTATAAAAAAGGCCGATACGAACTTATACCAAGCTAAAAAAGAGGGACGAAACAGAGTAATCTTCAATTCACATTAACGACTATTTGGTATAATTGCAAACTTAGTAACAAATGTAAGAGTGTGTTATTATAATTCAATATAAAGGTTCCTAAAATGAACAATACACAAACTGGGAAATATCGTCCTTATCCACAAATAGATTTGCCAAATCGTACTTGGCCAAACAATGTTATAACAAAAGCTCCTCAATGGTGTAGTGTAGATTTACGAGATGGTAATCAAGCACTTATTAACCCTATGGATATGAAGAAAAAACTTGAATTATTTACACTCTTACTAGAACTTGGATTTAAAGAGATTGAAGTTGGTTTTCCATCTGCCTCTAAAGTTGAGTTTGACTTTTTAAGAAGATTAGTCGATGACAATCTAATCCCTGATGATGTTACCGTACAAGTTCTAGTTCAAGCAAGAGAGCATCTTATTGCTAAAACTTTTGAAGCACTTCAAGGTGTAAAAAAAGCAACAGTACATCTCTATAATTCAACTTCTATTGCCCAAAGAAAAATAGTCTTTGGTAAGAGTAAAGAAGAAATTGTAGCACTTGCTCTTAATGGTGTCGATTTAGTTAAAAAATATGAATCTTCTCACGATGGTGAAATTTTCTTAGAATACTCACCTGAAAGTTTTACAGGAACAGAGCTAGAGTTTGCAGTAGAAATCAGTAATGCAGTAACAAAAAGATGGGGTATCAGTGATAACAGAAAAGTTATTATTAATCTTCCTGCAACAGTTGAGATGGCTACACCAAATGTCTATGCTGACCAAATAGAGTGGATGGCAAATCATCTTGAAAATCGCCAAAATGTTATAATCTCTACACATACACATAATGACCGTGGCACAAGTGTGGCGGCAACAGAGTTAGCGCTACTTGCAGGTGCAGATAGAGTAGAAGGAACTCTTTTAAGTAATGGTGAGAGAACAGGAAATGTTGATATTATCACTTTAGCCCTTAATATGACAACACAAGGTATAACTTCTCAACTAGATTTTTCAAATATTGATGAAGCCTTAGAAATTGTTGAACGATGTACAGAGATAGAGACGCATGTAAGACACCCTTATGTAGGTGAACTTGTTTATACTGCTTTTAGTGGTTCGCATCAAGATGCTATAAACAAAGGTCTTGCTTACCAAAAAAATAAAGATGATGCATTTTGGGAAGTTCCTTACTTACCAATAGATCCTGCTGATGTTGGTCGTACTTATGAGTCTGTTATCCGTATTAATTCTCAATCTGGTAAGGGTGGAGTCGCTTATATACTAGAAAAAGAGTATGGCTACCAACTTCCAAAAGCTATGCATCCTGAGATTGGAAAGATTATTCAATCTGTAACCGATGTAGAAGGTAGAGTTTTAGAGAGTAAAGAGATAGCAGAAATCTTTAAAAAGACCTATTTTGAGGTAAAAGAGCATATCTCATTTATTGATTATACGCTATCATCAGACAATGGCATCTCAAGTTGTACACTTACTTATAAACTCAACGGTAAAAGAATTGTAGCTGATGGAACAGGCAATGGACCTATTGATGCTTGTAAAAATGCACTTATGAAAGAGTATAAAAATGAGTTTAGTATTAAATCTTACTCTGAACACTCTTGTGGAGATAAAAGCTCTGCAAAAGCTGTAGCATACATTGAAATTCAAACAAAAGAGGTACTTTCATCTTTTGGTGTTGGAGCAGACAATGATATAACTATCGCTTCAATTAAAGCAATGTTTTGTGCTATAAACAGGACATTTATAAATTAGGAATATAAAATGAGTCTAGGAACTTTAGATAAAATATTTGAAAACAATAGAATATGGGCAGAAAAAGTAGTTCAAGATGAACCAGACTTTTTTAACAATCTTCTAAAACAACAATCTCCAAAAATATTATGGATAGGTTGTTCAGATAGTAGAGTTCCAGCAAATCAGATTATGAATCTACCTGCTGGAGATGTTTTTGTACATAGAAACATTGCAAATGTAGTTGTTCACACTGACCTAAATCTACTCTCTGTTCTACAGTATGCAGTAGATGTTCTTGAAGTTGAACACATCATTGTCTGTGGTCACTACGGTTGTGGTGGAGTTAAAGCCTCTATGAGTGATATACAAAATGGTCTTATAGATAACTGGCTTCGTCATATTAAAGATGTTCAAAGATTTCATGCGACAGAACTTCGAAATCTTGAAACACATCAACAAAAGTACGATAGACTCTGTGAACTTAATGTTGTAGAACAAGTAAAAAATGTTCTTAATACTACCATTGTAATAAATGCACTTACAGAGGGTCGTAAACTACAAGTTCATGGTTTTATCTATGATATAAAAGATGGCTTACTTAAAGATATGAAACTTCACTAGAAATATGCAGTTAAATTCTGCATATTTTACCAAAGCAACTCCTCTTGTGGATTTGCACTCTGTTCTGTTCTAGGTGGTTTAGATATAGGACTAAAGTACTCTTTCTTTCCACCTATCGTCACCTTTATAATATCTTCTGGTATATCAAACTCTCTTTTTATTTGTGGATAAAGTTTTAAAACATTTCTATAGTAGTTTGCAAAAGCTGGTCCAGAAACACGCCCTCCTGTCTCTCTTTTATACATTGGTGTATTATCATCATTACCAAACCAAACAACAGTTGTTATAGTTGGAGAATATCCTGCTAACCATCCATCAATATTACGGTTTGTTGTACCTGTTTTTGCTGCAAGTTCTAAACCTCTTACACGAGCGAGTCTTGCTGTTCCTCTCTCTACAACATCTCTTAAAATTGTTGTCATAATAAAAGCCTGTGTAGGTTCTGATGTCTTATGTCTCTCATCACTTTTTTCATAAACAGTTAAACCTTTTTGCTCTATAGCTCGAATAAGGTGCGTTTGCACTTGAACTCCACTATTTGAAAAAGAGGTATAGTTTTTAGCTAACTCTAAAGGTGACATCGACATTGTTCCTAAAGATATGGAAAGGTCTTTTGGAATGTGTTTTATTTTAAACTTCTTTAATTCTCTTAAAAGATTACTCAAACCAATATCATTTACAAGATTAATCGTTGCAAGGTTTCTTGAATGAACAAGTGCTTCTCTTAGTGTTATAAGACCCTTATAATTCTTTTCATAATTTTTTGGTCTCCACTTTTTTTCCTCTCCATCTTTCTCATACTCATAAGTTTTAGCGATATCAACAAGCTCTGTTGCTCCACTAAAACCTAAATCTATAGCGACCTGATAAATAAAAGGTTTAAAAGATGACCCCGGTTGTCGTTTCCCTTGAGTTGCACGATTATATGAACTTTTTTTGTAATCTACACTTCCAACAAGTGCTAAAATATCCCCTGATTCCGAGTCTAAAGAGACTAAAGCTCCATTAAGTTGAGAAACATTTATATCTTGAATTTGGAACATTTGCTCCTCTGTAGGATTTTTAATCTTCTTAAATCTAGCTAGTTTTTTTTGTTCTTTCTCTTTATACTTTTCAACTCTTTTCATCGCTTTAGCATAAGCATACTTCAGAGATTCTCTTCCTGCATTTTGTAATCTTAAATCTATAGTAGTATATATTTCATAACCACCTGTTTTTAAATCTTTAATACCCATCTCTTTAAATCTTCGAGCTACTTCATCTACTATAAAAGGTGCCATATTCTGAGTGAGGGTATCATCAAAAACTTTTGGATTTTCTTCAGTTGCATTTGCATAAGTCACATCATCTATCCAACCTAAAATGTGCATTCTTTTTATAACACGATTAGCTCTTCCCATAGATATTTCATAATTTCTTGTTGGAGCATAAGTGCTGGGTGCTTTTGGAAGTCCTACTAAAATAGCCATCTCTTTAAGAGTCAGCTCTTCTAATCGTTTATGAAAATAACCATCTGCTGCCGTTTTAATTCCATAATAACCATGACCATAATAGATTTCATTTAAGTAACACTCTAAAATCTGCTCTTTTGTAACTGCTTGTTCTAGTTTTATAGCATAAATAGCTTCTTTTATCTTACGAGAGAGTTTTTTCTCACGCGTTAAAAGTACATTTTTTACTAACTGTTGTGTAATAGTACTTGCACCTTCAACTGCTTTTCCAGCTCGTATAACCTTTATAGCTGCCCGAAAAATTGCATCTATATTTATACCAGGATGTTCAAAAAATGTAGTATCTTCTATAGCTACAAGTGCTTCAATAATACGAGGTGGAATTTCATCAAATGAAGCATAATATCTATGTTTAGTTTTAAAAATATTTGCTATTTTTTTTCCATCTTTATCGTAAATACGACTTGTAACTTCTGGTTTATAGTGAACAAGTGGTGAGATATCATACTTATAAGCACTTAAGAAGTAGCCTATAAGTGCAAAAGGTGATAAAAGTCCCAAAATAAAAATCATTATAATAATTTTTTTTATTATACCTCCACTCGGTTTAGAGTGCTTCTCTTCTATCTCTTGATTTATATTATTTTCTAAAATTTCTGTTTGCAAAATTTGCCTCTATTAATATTTTTGTATACTCTTTTTTAGGTTTATCTATAATAGAGTGCATTAAACCACTCTCCACAACTACTCCATCTTTAATAACACAAATAGCATCACATAAATTTTTAGCTGATAAAATATCATGTGTTACAAAGAGCATCTTAAAACCATCTCTTTTTTGAAGTCTCTTCAATAACTCTATAATAATAACTCTTGTCTCAGGGTCAAGTGCTGTTGTTGGTTCATCTAGGAGTAAAAGTTTAGGTCTATTACTTAAAGCCATAGCAATTACAACTCTTTGTAACTGCCCACCAGAAAGTTCAGGAGGAAATCTCTCTAAAAGAGTCTCCTCTAAACCAACCTCAGAAAAAAGCTCTTTCACTCTTGCATCATCAACAAAAAACTGTTTTTTTATCTTTGTAAGGGGAGAGAGTGCTGTAAAAGGATTTTGGGGTATAAAAGCTACAGTTGTTCCAGCTACTAGTTCAAAATCACTCTGAATATCTAACTCTACATCCATCGCAGATGGTAACATTCCTAAAAGTGCTTTGAGTGTTAAACTTTTTCCACTTCCACTCTGTCCAACAAGGGCTAAAGAACTTGAAATATCAAAAGAGATATCAACAAGAGGAGTATTATTAAGAGTTATTTTTAGCTTCTTTATCTTCATTAGAGTTATTTTACCTAATTTTGCCCTAATAATTTGTTATAAGCACCTCTTTCGTGCTATTTTTTGTTTTATTTTTGGCATGATAATTACAATTATGGTAGGTATGAGAGAGATGATGCACTCTATACTTTTTACTCCATTCCAATAGAAAAATATTCTTTTTATCTTTATTTTCAAATACATTAGAAAGAGCAAACTTTATACCTTTCACATCAAGAGTATCCATAAACTCTAAAAGCTCTCTCTCTTTAGAGTCACTCCAACCACCATTTTCATTATATGATGCGAGTGTTGCAAGATAAGGTGGGTCGATGTAAACAAAAGAGTTTTGAGGTATCTCTAACTCTTTAAAATCAGAGGAGTAAAACTCTATAGATGCTTGGTTGATTCTCTGCACAAACTTCTCTAAATTTTGTCGCAAATTTTTGTTAAAATCTCTCTTGTTTACAGGTGTGTTAAACTCTCCCTTAGAGTTAAATCGTATCTGATTATTAAAAGCAAAAAGGAGTGTGACATAAAAAAGAAGTGGACTCTTTTTACTATTATAGTCAGCTCGAAGCCTTATATATGCCTCTTTATTATAGCTCCCTACTCCTCTGCTTGAATCAGTGTCATACTTTTCATAGCCATATTTTGAACTTTGAGAGAGTCCATACTTCTCTATCACTCCATCAACTTCTGAAAGAACCTCTGATGCACTCTTTTTTTGAAAATATTTATAAAGCTCTATAAGATTTGCATCTATATCATTAGCTATAACTCTTGATGCATCAACATTGATGGCAACATTACACCCACCAGCAAAAAGATCGACAAAAGTCTCTATCTTTTTTGGAAAGTATGGA
>Ga0256826_1002534_pt1 | contig 11075 bp, 7 predicted proteins | sample CV79metaG_FD_185975 | JGI IMG/M metagenome (GOLD analysis project Ga0256826, IMG submission 185975) | Hydrothermal vent microbial communities from East Pacific Rise, Pacific Ocean - CV79 | ecosystem: Environmental > Aquatic > Marine > Hydrothermal vents | place: Pacific Ocean: East Pacific Rise... | reverse complement strand
CTTGGCTCTTTTACAAGACTACGAGAGCTAAATGGTTCAAGTGAAGTGGCTACTTCGATGCTTTACATCATCATAGCTCTCATCGGTTCAAAAGCAGTTATAGAGAGTTTTTCTGGTTTAGGGGTTTATGTGCTTGCTGGGTTTAGCATTTTACTCATTCATGCGTTTATTATGGTACTAGGAGCGAAAGTGTTTAAGTTAGACCTCTTTAGCATAGCCATCGCATCTCTAGCAAATATAGGCGGTGTAGCCTCAGCCCCAATCCTCGCAGCAACTTATAACAAAAACCTAGTAAGCATAGGTGTCTTAATGGCGATAATGGGTTATATACTAGGAACTTTCGGTGGTTTAGCAGTGGGAAATATACTACTTGTTTTGAGTAGTTCTTAGTGATTTTATACTTTACTACAAAAAACAATTCTCTAGAAAAACTATTGCAAATTGCCATATTATTTTTTGCTATAATCCTCTTATGAAAAAAATAGTCTCTAAAATAACAACTGAAGTTATTTACATCCCTCTTAAAACTCCTTTTATTACTGCTCTTCGTAAGGTAGAAAACATTGAGTTTGTTCGTGTAAAAGTTATATGTAAAGATGGAACTGTTGCCATTGGTGAGGCTCCATCTACTAAGGCTATAACAGGTGAGACAATCGAGACTATTTTAGAGTCTATCTCAAGTGTAATAGATATTTTGTGTGGTTTAGAGACACAAGAGGCTCTAGAACTGCTTCATGAGCAGAGTATTGGCTCAAGTGCTAAAGCAGCATTAGATATGGCATTTATGCAACTTTTAGGCTTTTTTAAATTACAAAACGCAGAGAGTATAAAAACAGATATAACAATAAGCTTGAATGATAAAGAGAAGATGCTTCGTGATGCCGAGGAAGCATTAAACGCAGGTATGGACATACTTAAGGTAAAACTTGGAGCAGACATAAACCATGCCATAGAAGTGACAAGAGAGTTAGCGACTACGTTTGTAAAAGCACAACTTCTCATAGATGCAAATCAGGCATGGAGTTTGGAAGAGTCTCTGGCTTATGTAAATGCATGTGCTACATTAACTCCACCGTATGCTTGTCTAGAACTCATTGAGCAGCCAGTTGTTGCAGAGGACTTAGAGGGTTTAAAAACCATAACAAACGCAAGTAAAATTCCTATACTTGCAGATGAAGCTGTTTTTAATCTCGCTGAGGTAAAAAAAGTAGTAGAGTCTCAGAGTGCAGATATGATAAACATAAAACTTATGAAGTGTGGTGGTGTGAGTAAAGCAGTAGAGATTTTAGAGTATGCAAGAGAGAAAAATGTGACTTGTATGCTAGGCTCTATGCTTGAGGGTCCATACTCCATAAACGCAGCTCTATACTTAGCATTTAACTATAGAGATGTTATAAAGTATGTAGATTTAGATAGCCCTTTACTCTATAAAGAACCATCAGATGCGTTAGACTTTGTGTTTACTGGGGCTGTTATTAGTCCCAAAGCTCCATCTCACCAGACTCTATGTTAGCATCAGTGTAAAGAGACTCATCTTCAAGCATTTTATCCATCAGAACAAAAAGTTCATCTGAAGCATCTTCCATCTCTGTAAAGTTTCTTAAAACTTCTTCTTTATGTTCAATAATACTTGAGTCTTTTAGTAAGTTAAATGTGTCATTTACTTTTTGATGGACAATAGCATGTGGGCCATCAATAGCGGCAAAATTACTAGAGTGATGAAACTGTGACTGACCATCACTTGTATACCATTGTCCAAGTCTACAGTTCTTATGGTCAGTATGCTCTTGTTGTACCTCTTGTTCTATGTGTGTTTTTGCACTATCTTTAAAAAGTATATGGTCTATCTTCGCTAGAACAACAAAGTTTTTGTTTTTCATAAGTCTACTTGAAGCGAGGATGGACTCACTTGTTACACTAAACTGTTCAAGTGAAGAGTAGAGCATATCGACATTTGAAGTTGATTGGTATGCGATGTCGTTAAGTGCTTTAGAGTTATCTAGCATACCGTTCGCTTCTTGTTGGAGTGTTGAAATGGAGATAGTTATCTCGTTTGTCGCTTTTTGTGTACGTTCTGCAAGTTTACGTACTTCATCAGCGACAACTGCAAAACCACGACCATGTTCACCAGCACGAGCCGCTTCTATGGCGGCATTTAGTGCGAGAAGATTTGTCTGGTCGGCTATATCTTTAATGAGGTCTATAACGGAAGTAATCTCCGCAGTCCTTGCTGAAACACCTTCAATAGACTCATCATTTTGAGCGATGATTTCTGTGAGTTTTTCAAAGTTTTCATTCATAGATTCAACGACAGTATTGTTTGAGCGAGAGAGTGATGCACTCTCTTGAGACTCTATGGCTTGTTGGCTTAGAGAGTCATTTGTGTCGCTTATTTGCTGTTGTATGTTTCTAAAACTATTTGTAAGCCCAGGCCCAACCTTAGATAACTCTAAGATGAAGTTTTTCTTCTCTTGTTCTTTATACTCTATTTCCATAGAGTCGATACTTTTGTTGACAAGTTGACCTGTTTTAGTAAAAGACTCGTTGAGTCCGACTGTAGAGATACGTCTGAAGTACTTGTTCTCAGAGGCATACTCTATAGAAGTGTTTATCTCTCGCAGTATACTTTCAAGTTGGTCAAAAAGGTCGTTGATGTTCCATGCAAGTTCTTCTAGTTCACCTCCACCTAGTATATGATGTTGGCGAGAGTTTAGGTTTCCATCTTTAGCTGCATTTTTAATAATCTCTGAAGAGTTTTTAAGACTCGTTGTTGTTATATGAATCTGTTTATAAGCATACAGGGCTATAGCGATATTGAGTAACCCAAAGAAGAAAGTTAACCAGTGAAACTCTATAACAATGGCGCTTACAAATAAACCCATAACAACGACTGCTATGTGAGCATAGTTCGCATAGTGAAGCTTAGAAAGAGAGGATAAATTCATCATAGTTCATTCCTTTTTCTTCTAGTATCTTATTTATGATTTTTTCACTTGCATTCATTCCACCACTTTTTTCAGCAGCCAAAAGCTCTTTATAAAGAGGGATTATAATGTCGAGAGACTGAGGTGTTGGTTTTCTACGTGCTGAGTGATAGCCTATAACTTTTCCCCCTATGTATGAAGGTGTTACATTTGCTAAGACCCAGTAAAAAGAGCCATCTGAACAGATATTTTTTACATAAGCATGAATCTCTTGTCCAGATTGCAGATAACTCCAAAGATATTTAAAAATGATCTTTGGCATATCTGGATGACGAATGATGTTATGGGGTGCACCAATTAAGGTGTCTTCATCCATAGCAACTGTCTGCATAAAAGGACGGTTTGCATAGGTTATTATACCTTTGAGGTTTGTTTTTGTTACAAGAATTACATCAGGTTCAAAAGATGTTTCTTTATTTGTGGCTACTATATTCATATATTTTATCACTTTTTGATTGTTTAGCTTTATTATATATAGAGTATCTTTAAACACTCCTTGGAGCGATGAAACGCAGCCAAAAGTAGCCGAAAAGACCTGAAAAGAGAGAGGCAGAGAGTATGGCAATTTTTGCTTGAAAAATAAGTGCAGGAGTTCCTAAAAAGGCTAAGTCTGCAACAAAAATACTCATAGTAAAACCGATACCACCTAAAAATGCAACACCAAAAACCTGACTCATAGAACTTGACTCTGGAAGTTTAGCAATGCCGAGTTTTATAGCTATAAACGCAACTCCTGCTATACCGATGACTTTTCCAAGGATGAGTCCTGCGATAATGCCTAGGGAAACGGGTTGTATAAGTGTCTCACCTATAGAAGAAAAGTCTATGCTTATACCTGCGTTTGCAAGTGCAAAAAGAGGGATGATGAGGAGACTCACTGGGAGGTGAAGGTCGTGCTCTAGTCTTGATGAGGGAGAACTTACCGAATCTATACTATCTTTCATGTTGAGTAAAATCGCTTTTTGATTCTCATGCATAGTATGGTCTGTTGCTATGGGGTAGTTGTCATACTCATCGAGGAGGTTTCTTGCACCATTTGTAAAGGCTGTAGGCGTTAGTTTTGGGCGAGAGGGAATGGTCATAGCGGCAATAACACCAGCGATGGTAGCATGTACACCAGATTCAAGCATAAAAAACCATAAAAAGAGTCCTACTAAAAAGTAAGGCAGTATGGCATGAATACCAAAACGATTAAAAAGAATCATAATCCCAAAAGAGACACCGGCTAAAGCAAGAGGTAAAAGTTGTATAGTGTCTGTATAAAACACGGCTATTACTATAACTGCACCAAGATCATCAACTATGGCAAGCGCTACTAAAAATGTAACAAGTGCAGGCGAGACACGCTTCCCTAGAAGAACAAGCGCACTAATAGCAAATGCAATGTCCGTAGCCATAGGAATACCCCAGCCACCAGCACCTTCTCCACCTGTGTTTATGTACATATATATAAAGGCAGGAAGAGCCATACCCCCAATAGCTGAGAGTATAGGAAGCATAGCTACTTTTAGGTTTGAAAGTTCTCCGACTAAAATCTCACGTTTTATCTCTAAACCTATCATAAAGAAAAAGATGGCCATAAGACCATCATTTATCCAGTGATGAAGAGAATGAGATAGTTTCCACTCACCTACATTAAAGTCGATGTTGGTATGAAAAAAATGGTTGTATGCATCAACAAGAGGAGAGTTCGCAAGTAAAAGCGCAACAATCGTCATGAGCATTAACACTAAACCAGTAGTAGTTTGTGAGTGTAAAAAGTGCTCAAATGGAGTGGAGATTCTATTAAAAGCCTTTTCCCAAGGTGCATAAAGTTTCATATATGTGAACCTAAATTCCTTCTATTTGTGTGTTGGCATTTTTTAGGGCATCTATTTTTCTTTGGAGTTCTGCTATTTCATCGGAAGTCGAAGCTTTTTCTGAACCAGTGCTAATAACACGGCGAACCTCTGCGAACATCTCTGTAGCATTTTTACCGATTACGATACTTATAATACGGTTAAATTGTTTTTGTGTGAGTGTTGCATCTTCTATAGGAAATTCTACTGCAAATTTTATTTCTCCATCATCTGAGTCTACTTCCCAAGAACCAAATTTTAAAGTAAATGATTTGTTAAGGATATATTCATAAATAGCCATTTTATGTGGATTATCTGATGCAATTTTTATCATTTTATCGTTCTTATCATAGATATTTGTTTCTAGTGAAAACATCTCACCATCTTCTTTTTGTTTTATAAAAGTTCCCTGTGTCGCTTCATCTGTACCAGAGAGTACTACTATGCTTCCATTTTCTTTTGTTGTGTATTTTAAGTCAAGATTTTTTAAAAATCCCTCAAGTTCTTTTACTGATGTTGCCATTTCTACTCCATTTTGATAAATATATTTTGAGATATTATAGTGTCTTTTGTTAAACATTGTCTTAATATTCACCTTTTTTTAAAGTGATATGAAGTCTATTTAAAATATAATTTAATAATTTTAAGCATGATTTAGGATAGCAATTGAATACTACATTTATAATAATTAGCCTTATCTCTTTCGGGGTTGCAGTTTTTTTCTCTTTACAAGTGAAACTAGAAAAGTTTAAAGATAGATCAAAAGTAGTTGATTTACAGTTAATTGTAAAGTTTTTTCTTTTTGTATCTCTATTTACAACTATTTTTGGGATTCTTCTCGTTGTTAAAGATATGTTTCCAAAACAGAGTCAACCTGAACTTGAGTATGTCATAAATGGGATGACACTGAGTGAGACAAATGGCTCTAGTGTACTCAAAAACTTAGCAAATGGCTTAAAAATTCATAAGGTGAAACAGGATTTTAATGCACAAGAGATAACCTTTGATGATGAGTCAATTCAAACTATAACATTAATTTTTATGATTTCTGGAGTCTTTCTAGGAACTCTAGGTATATTTTGGCTTGCACACCTCGAAGAGAATAGACTAGATGCTGAGAGAAAACATGACCAAAAGATTCAAAAAGATAAATTAAAATCACTTTTAACACTATTATCTTCAATTTTAGAAAAAATAGATCGCCAAGAGACTATTAATTTTATTACAAGACTTGATGAGGAAGACAAGAAAAGTTTGGCTGTTATAGTAGATAGTGACTACATCTCTAAAGATGAGGGAACAATATATATAAATAAGCTTGAAGAGTATAAAGATACTAATGAAGTTTTACACAATATTTACAAGAAAAATATTATTAAAATTTATAAATTTCTTTATGAAAAGGTTACTACAAACAAAAAATCTCTTTTGAGTGAAGTTGATAGACTAATTGAAACACTTGAAAATATATTTTTTAAAGAAGATCTGAATTTTCAAGCAGATACACTTTTAAAAGATGAAGTTGTTAACTTTATTGATGCATATAAGAAGTATCAAAACTCTATTTCTAAAGACTATAAAGAAGTTAAACTAGATAAAGAAACACAAAACTTAGATAGTCTAAATATACAAGACTTAGTAGCAAAAAGTACTACAAATCATGAAAAAATGCAAGATAGTGTCATTGAATATCTTGCTATACAATATAAAAAGGTTGCAAAAAATAAAGGAATTTTTTATGAATACTTTAGTGATAAGCTTTTAGGAGAGTTCAACCACAACTTTTTAATATCAAAAAATGATATTTTCTTTAGAGAATTCGACTATAAACAACTTATAGAAGTTTTTACAACGATGAACCATGCAAACCTTGATACAGCAAGCTTTTTTGCAAGGTACCTCTCTTTAGAACTTCAAGAGTATATAGAAAATCAGTCATTTTATAAAACTATAAACTTAGAAGAAAAAGACCTTAGTTTTGATGTTTATTTAAGCCTATTTAATCGTGTCCTACAGAGGATTGCCTTGGAAGTTGACTCAATAGGAAATATTTGTGAACTAGATATTAGAGTCAAAGAGCTTCTTTGTATACTTGACAAAAAGGACGAGGTTAAATGAGTTTAGATTTAGATTTAGATAAAAGCATAAATAAAATTTCTGCAGAGCCTATCGAACAGTCGTCAACTACAGAGATGGAGATGGCAGTTTATGAAAATGACAATAACTCTCTAAAACTATTTTTAGAGTGCTTTGAAAAAAAGCAGAACCAGTTTGAAAAGAAGCAGAAACAGAGTGAATATACAGATACATGTGATTTTAATAAATATTTATCAGATTTAGCAAAAGAGAAAAAACATATTAAAAAACTTGCGCAAGACACAGCTACTGTGACAGCTCTTTTCAGCGATAGTGATGCTATAGAAATCTTTAAAAATAAAAGTGAATTTATAGAAGTTTTTGTAGAGTATGAGGCTACTCTTCTTCTTATATTAAAAAATGAAGAGATCTTGTCTTTTATTATTGATAAGTTTGATTTTCAAGATGCAAGATATTTTGATGTTTCAAAAATAAAAGAGACTTTTGGTATTGAAAAGAGTCTCTTCCAAAGATATGACAAAGCTGTTTCTTCTTCAAATGTTGCAGTTGAAAAACTTGAAGATACAGAATTTTTACTCTCTTTAAAAGATTTTTTAAGAAAAGAATTACATTTTCATTTGTCCTTGTTAAATGGAAAAGATGATAGAAAAAGAGAGCCAGATGCTACTCAACAAGTAGCTAGTGAAGAAGTAGCCAAAGCAGTTGATGTTTTTAGTTTTGTAAAGAAAATTGATAGCTTAGTGCGCTCTCAATTTAATAAAGAAGAGTTACTCTCGTATAAAGGAGATACAAAGGTTACACATAAATTACTTTCTCAACTCATAAACCAGTATGAGCTATATTTAAGAAGCCAAGATTTTATTCGTGCAGTATATAGACTTCGAGAAGAGTTTATTGCTGCTGGAGTGCAAAGTGCTCCAAAGTTTCTAAAAGTTTTACAAGAGCATAAAGATAAGGTTATTCCAGAGTATTCTAAAAACATTAAAACTGAAAAAAATCTTTCTGATTTATTTGTCTCTATGATAAAAGAAAATAATCCAACTAAAATTTTTCAAAACTTTCGAGAAAAAAAATATGAGATCTCAACAACTGTAATTTTAGAGTACCTTTTTTATTTGAAAACAAATACAAGAAGTATTAAAATGGATATATCTGATGCACTTGATAGTTTAACACATAAGTATTTTCTTCAACATAGAGAAAATCTTGATGAAAAAATGTACCTAGATGAGATTGTAGCCGGTAATAAATTTTTAGTCTATAACCAAGAATATGAGAATAATTATTTTATTTCTATAGATACACTTTTACAACTCAAACAGAGTAGTAATTTAGAATATTTATGTGAAAAATTTGATAGATATAAAGAGAGTGATGCAAATATAGTTCTTTTTTATGTACTTTCTAAAAACAATAACCTTACAGCTAGTCTTGCATCACAAATAAAAAGAGCATTAAAAAGTAGTTATTTCTTTCCTTATCCAAAAAGTCAAGAACGAACCATAACTGAGATTAATACCAAACTTAATAGATTTTCTGATGAAAATATAGAAAATGAAAATATAGATCTTCGTAAGGGATTAGTCTCTTACTATACAGACCAAAAAGTGTTTTTTGATAAAGAGTATTTCTTAGTTGAGTACGGGGCGGAGTATTCTCTTATAGATTATTGGGCTAAACGTATTGTTATTGCTAAAAAGATTTCAGAGAATAGTATGAACTTTAATCTTTTTCTTGATGACTGTAGTGCTTTTTTATACTGGATTGAATTAGGACTAGATAATTTTAAAAATGATTTTGATCTTCAAATCTCTAATAGTTCCTTGTCTGAATATTTTTTATATGTAACAAATAGACTTCTTCAGGATAAAGCTTTTTTATTCGTCTTAAAAGAATTAAAAGAGACAGACAGGTACTTAGTTGGTTATAAAAGAGTGTATGCTATAAAAATAATGAGTATTTTTCAAAAATTTTTTAGAATTAATTATAGATTACTGTCTTATAGTTATGTACATAATGCAATGCATCAAAAACTGTTAGCACAGATGCAAGTACTTGAAGAACTTTTTACACCACATCAACAGTTAGGCTTAAAGATTGAAAAATCGCCACAGGGATTTGGAGAAGTTTGGCCTATGTTCTCATATATGGTTTTAAAGATGCGACATAAAGCTATTAATGGCTGTGTATATAATAAAGATTTACAAAAACTTGCATATAAATATGTTGATGATAATCTTATATATTACGAAAATATACTGCGTGGTGTTTTTGACAAAGATTACTATAGTGTAGACCCTAGTGTGCTGTACATGCTTTTAGCAAATATATTTATCATATCTCAAGAGAGTGATATTCATTACATTAAGCATATTGCACGAATTAAAGATGAATCTTTGCAAGAGAGTATTGATGGTGTTATCAAGGTGATAAATGACGAAATAGTACTTTATAATAAACATACTTATAATCAATTTATCTTAGATAATATTGATATGTTGGAAAATTTAGTATATGAAATCAGAGAAAATAGAAATTTACAAGAGGGTGACTAAGATGTTAATGTTAATAAAGAAGTATTTTTTTACAGAAAAAGAAGAGAAGATAATTGAAGTAGATAATACAAAATCATTGAGTCGTTCCATCGCTTTACAAAATTTATTTCAAAAATATAGTAAGAGCTCTTTACCAAAAGATTTAGCTGACTTAAAAGACTTACTACTCAATGAAACAACTACTAAGCAAGAGAGAATTTCATTTCATACTCATCTTCGTTATGTTGTATATAAGGTTGAAGATTTTTCACTTGCACTTTGGATGAATGAAATGTTTCATCTTTTTTCAGTAGATACATTAAACAGCGAAAATATTTTTGAAGTCATTGATTATAATGATGCAAGTGTGTTGTGTCAGATTGATTTTGCAGAGAAAATAGTCTCTGTCGCTAAAGAAATTGTAAAATCAAAAAAAGAACAATCTGATAAAAAGATTGTAGTCTGTTTAGATCTGTACTTGAGTAAATGTTTAGAATCCTTAGATAATATAGTTGAGAATGAACTTACTCTGTTTGAATATCTATATGTTAATATCTCTAAATTATCTAAAGATAGTATTTACTCAAATGTTTTTGTAAAACGAGTAAGTTATTGCAAAAAGTTTTCCGTTTCTAAAGAGAATACTATTTTCAATGTGATTGGTGAAAATAAAAATAATGCATTAGATATCTATTTTTATTATTTAGATGAGGTTATAGAAGTGAAGGGAGAAGATAATACTTCTTTAGAGAAAGTGCTCACTACAATAAATAAACCTGAAGACTTTAGACTGTTTATGGAGTGTTATAAAAAACTTACAAACCGTCCAGACCTTAGTAGTATGATTGTGAAGCGATTTGAAGACTCTATAACAAAGACAAAAAATATAAAGGATTTTTTAAATGTCTTAAGTGCCATGGACTTGAACGCTATGGATACGTACAAAACAAATATTTTAGTAAATTTTAATACAAAAAGTTTTGCAACGAAATTTTTAGATCTTTTAGAAAAAGAGAAAGATGATAAACAGAGAGTCTCTCTTCTAGTCCCTATGGATGAATATAAAAAAGCCATATTTAAGGATATAGATACCCAAAGATTTGAAAACATACTTTTTCAGTTTATAAAAAATATGCATGAGCCAGTTGATGTAGAAAACTTTGTGTTAATACTCAACGAGTATAAACAAGTGCTAGATAATAGAAAAATAAATGAAGAAATACTTAATAATTTAGAAGCTTTAAATACATATAAACTTTTAGGTCATCTTTTGGAAAATAAACTCCTACAAAATAATGATGTATTAACGCTTTTTGAAAAAAAATTGAGCATATTAGAAAAGTTTACTTTAGTCATTAAATACTGTGCTTATCAGGATAAAGAAGAAGATCAAGAGCAGAAGTTTTCGAAAAAACATTTAGATGAGGCATTGCAATATGTATCGTTTAGTATACGATCAGAATCTAATGAAGCGGCATATAAAAATATAATCAAGCTTCTTTGTCCAATAGATAGCAGTATGAAGAAAAAAATATGGACAAAAGAGCAAACTACAGATGCATTCTTAATCAAAGGGCGAATGTTACCTGAAGCATCAATAGATAACTTTTCTAAAACACTTA
>Ga0256826_1002533_pt1 | contig 11075 bp, 5 predicted proteins | sample CV79metaG_FD_185975 | JGI IMG/M metagenome (GOLD analysis project Ga0256826, IMG submission 185975) | Hydrothermal vent microbial communities from East Pacific Rise, Pacific Ocean - CV79 | ecosystem: Environmental > Aquatic > Marine > Hydrothermal vents | place: Pacific Ocean: East Pacific Rise... | reverse complement strand
TAAAATACCAGCCATTCCAAGAACTCTTTCTCTTGGGAATCCTGTTTCTTTAAGTACAACATAAGTCATAGCATCAAGAGGATTTGATACAACTATAACAATTGCATCAGGAGCATGTTCTTTAATCTCTCTTGCATAAGTTCTTACAATCTGTGCATTTTTAAGAAGTAAGTCATCTCTATTCATACCTGGTGTTCTAGGAGCTCCAGCAGTTATAACAACTACATCACTATCTTTCATAGACTCAGCATCTTTTGCAGCTCTTACAACTGAATGTTTTCTACCTGCATTTGCAGCTTGAGACATATCTAGTGCTTTTCCTCTAGCAACATCGTAATTTCTACCTCTTAATACGATATCATGACATGAACCACTTGTTGCTAATATAAATGCAACAGTCGAACCAAAATTCCCTGTACCAATTACGGTTACTTTTTTACCTTTTGCCATATTTGTCCTTTATTTAAATATTTGTTAGTTTTATTTATTAAATCTTATGTTGTATAAGATGAATAAAGGTTAAAACTAAAATGAAAGCTATCTTTTAGCTCTTATTCTAATTTTAACCTGATTAGTTTTGTAAAAAATTAAGTAAGCCAAGAGGCTTACTTAAAAAGTATAAGTATTATATGTTATTTATAATATTATTTAAAGTTGCAGATGGTCTCATTGCAGCTTCAGCTTTAGCTTCATCAGGATTGTAGTAACCACCGATATCTTGTGCTTTACCTTCAACAGCAAGTAACTCAGCAATAATTGTATCTTCGTTTTCAATTAATGCTTTTGCAACAGGTGCAAATTTAGTAGCTAATGCAGGAACTTCTGTTTGAGTTGCTAATGCATTTGCCCAGTATTGAGCAACAAAGAAGTGAGAAGCTTTGTTATCTGGAGTGTTAACTTTTCTTCCTGGTGCTTTGTTATTATCTAAGTAACCGTCATTTGCAACATCAAGTGCAGCAGTAACCGCAGCTAATTCAGCAGAGTTATGTTTTCTAGCAATAAATCTTAAAGATTCAGCAAGTGCTAAGAACTCTCCTAATGAATCCCATCTTAAGTGACCTTCTTTTAAGAATTGTTCAACATGCTTAGGAGCAGATCCACCAGCACCAGTTTCATATAAACCACCACCAGCTAATAATGGAACGATTGATAACATTTTTGCAGATGTTCCAAGCTCTAAAATAGGGTACATATCAGTTAAGTGATCTCTTAAAACGTTACCAGTAACAGCGATTGTATTTTCACCTTTTCTTACTCTTGCATTTGTAAATCTAGTAGCAGATGTAATATCCATAAATTGAATATCTAAACCATCAGTATCTAAATCAGCTAAATAAGTTTTTGCTTTTTTAATCATCTGGGCATCGTGACCTCTATTTTCATCTAACCAGAAAATAACAGGAACTTGCTCAATTTGACCTCTTTCAACAGCTAGTCTTACCCAGTCTTTGATTGGAACATCTTTAGCTCTAGACATTCTCCAAATATCACCAGCTTCACATTCAAAGCTCATTAATACTGTACCATCTTCACTAGTTACAGTTACTGTACCAGCTTCGCTTAATTCAAATGTAGTAGGGTGAGAACCATATTCTTCAGCTTTTTGTGCCATAAGACCAACATTTGCCATAGAACCCATAGTAGTTACATCGTATTGACCATTTTTAACACAATCAGCTACCATTTCTTCGTGGAATAGACCATATGTAGAATCAGGGATAACAGCAACACATTCAACTGCAGCACCATTTCTGTCCCATTGTTTACCACCTTCTCTTACAACAACTGGCATAGAAGCATCAATAATTACATCATTTGATGCATTGAAGTTTGTAGTACCTTTATCAGAATCAACCATAGCAATAAATGGAGCATCAGCTTCAACTATACCTTGGAAAGCAGCTTTAATTTCAGCTTCTTTTGCATGACCAGAGATTTTATTTTCTAAATCTGACATACCTTGATTTGGATTTACATTAAGTTCAGCAAATACATCTGCATATTTAGCAAATACATCAGCAAAGAATACTGTAAATGCATGACCAAACATAATTGGATCAGAAATTTTCATCATTGTAGCTTTTAAGTGAATTGACCATAAAACGTCATTTGCTTTAGCATCTTCAATTGTTTTAGCAATAAAAGTTTTAAGTTTAGAAACTGACATAAATGTACCATCTAAAACTTCTTTATCAAGAGCATCAATAGAAGCTAATTCAGAACCATTTAAAGCAATAGTTACTTTTTGAGCTTTAGTTAATGTTACAGATTTTTCATTTCCATAAAAATCACCATCACCATTCATATGTGCAACATATGATTTAGGTGCGTCTGGGAATGCTCTTAGTTTATGAGGATTATTTTGTGCAAATCTTTTAACTGCTTTTGCAGCTCTTCTATCTGAGTTACCTTCTCTTAATACAGGGTTAACAGCAGATCCTAAACAAGTGTTATATTTAGCTTGAATTGCTTCTTCATCAGAATTTGCAGGATTTTCAGGGAAATCAGGGATTTTATGACCTTGACCTTGAAGCTCAGCAATACATTCTTTTAATTGACCAACAGAAGCTGATACATTTGGAAGTTTGATGATGTTTCCATCTTCTTGTAAAACAACTTCACCTAATTTAGATAACTCGTCTTCTGCAAGACCCATTGCAGATAAAACTCTACCTGCTAAAGAGATATCAGAAGTAACAACATCAACTCCTCCAGCTTTTGTAAATGCATTTACGATTGGTAAAAGCGAATAAGTTGCTAAAGCTGGTGCTTCATCAATTTTTGACCATATGATTTTTGACATATTAATTTCCTTTTGTTTATATAGTAACTATTATATTAACAAGATATTAATTTGAATATTATAAATTATTATTATGAAGAGAAAAAAAAGAGATTATGTTTCAAAATGAAACATAAATTTAGTCAACAGTTTTCCATAAATTTTTTATTGACTTAGGTTTTTGTTTTTTTGTTGTTTTATGTAACTTTTTGTAATACTTTTTAGTTTTTATTTTAGTTTTTGTTTTTTTAACTTGTTTTTTAAAACGTTTTGATTTTTGAACTTTTCTAATTACTCTAGCATGATCTTTATATGTTGTTGTAAATATATGGCTATCACCTTGAGAACTTTTCATAAAATATAAATAATCAGTTTTTTTAGGAAAAATAGCTGATTTTATTGCAGTAAATTCAACAGCACATATTGGATTTGTAGGTAACTCTTTATGTTTGTATGTATTGTAGTTACTTAAATCAGTTTTAATTCTTTTAGATGTAATTTTAACATGTGAATATTTACCATAATTAAGTGTTCCATCCATCTGTAATTTCATACCTTTTTTGATACGATTATAAATTACACTTGAAACTGTAGGCATCTCTTCTTTTGAAGCAGCTTCTTTTTGAATAATAGATGCGATTATTAGATACTTGAACCATGCTTTTTGATTATATGTTCCAAATATTTTTAAAGAATAATTTTTATATTTTTTATTTGTATAATTAATAAGATGTCTTATAACTTCATCACTTTTCATACCAATAGGTAATGAATAAGTTTGAGGAAGAATATTAGCATCTAATTTATACGCATATTTAGAATATGAAATAAATAGTTCTTTTAACGGTATATTTAGTTTTTTGGAGATTTGCTTTAAAAAGAAATAATATGTTTCTCCAGGTATTAAAGTTACATTTCTTAATGCTGCTTTTGAACGTGTAAGTTTATATAAGAAATCTAGTTTTTTTAGATTTTTTGTTTTTAAATCTATCCATCCACTTTGAGGGTAACCAAGTGATTTTATAACAATAGTATCAATTATATTTAAGTCATAATTGTTTTTATTTAAATATGATATAATACTATCTGTTGAGCCTTTAGGGATAAACAGAACTCTTTTAGATGAAGTATTTAAAGTTAGGTAAAATAAAACAATAATAATAAAAATAAGGATAGATTCAATTATGTTAAAGCTAATTATTTTTTTATTAGAATTTTTTATTTTCTTAATTGCAGTATTGGTTTTTTCTTTGATGTATGGAATCACTCTTTCTAATCTTTCTTATAATGACGTTAATATTCCGAAATTGTATATAAAATATGATAAAAACCTTATTGTAAAAACAGATAAATTAGAATATTTTAATAAAAAGACAAATAAAAAATTAATTTTCAAGATACAAACAAGTATAAATTATAAAAATGAGCAACTATTTGTAAATCTTGATAATATTGAATTTGACAATATTAACTTGAAATTAAAGGGTAAACTAGCCATTAGTAAAGAAAATATAGAACAACTTTCAAATAAAAATTTAAAAAATATTATTTTAAATGATTTTGAGTTTGTATTTGATGAAAAACTAAAACCAATAAAAGCTAAAAAAATATTTATTAATAAAAAGAATAATAATATTAAATTTACATTTTTAAATCCAACATATGATGGTATAAAGATTGATGGAACTATAATTAAACTAAACAATATAAATAAAGCAATGTCTATTAATATTGATTTGAGTACAAAAAGTTTATTTAATAAAAAAATAAAAGATATATTATCTTATTATAAAGTTGATTTACCAATTGAACAAAATAGTGGTATAAATAATACAAATGCTAAGATAAATATAAATCTGAAAAATAAACAAACAAATATTATAGTTAATAGTACTATTTTAAATAGTGAAGTGATATATGATAAGAAGATAATAAACAGTAAATCTTTAATTGTTAGATATGAAAATAAAATTGTAAATACTATACTAAAAAGTGCAAATATAAAATACAATGAATATAATATTATGTTTGATAATGCAAACTTAGTATTAAAAGACAATATATTAGATATTAAATTACAAAATGGAAATGCTAGATATGATAAATATAATGCAAAGTATGATGAGATTAATTTAAATATAAAAAATAATATTGTAAATATTGATATAAATAATACAAAAATAAAAAATCATAGCATTGGTATTAAAAATACAAATATAGTTATAGATCAAAATTACACAAAAATAAATATAAAAACTAATATCTCAAACAAAAAATATAATTTGGATTTAAATGCAAATTATAATTTAGATAATAATACAAGTACTGGTAATATAAATATAAACAATTTATATTATGAAGATTTAATCAGTATTAAAAATAAAAACTTTGATTTTGAATATGAAAAGTTTAAAGATATTGAAAATATAAGAATAAATAAATATTCACTATTTTATACAAAATATGGAAAACATAAACATATATTACAAGTAAATAGGTTCTCTCCTATTTTAAAGCAAGTTAAATTTTTAAATGCAATTTCTAATCATTCTAATATAAGATTTCAAAGTAATGATGATTTTAAAACAAGTCAAATATACTTATCAAATACTGATTTGAATGTTGATGCAAAGAAGTTTGATTTATTTAATAATCAAAAATCAAAATATAAGTATATGCCAAAAATAGATATAAATATTCATAATAGTAAATTAGCTTATGATCAAAGGTATATTTATATAAAAGATGCCACAGTAGATATTATTGACAATAAAATAGATATGAGAATTATACCAATAGGTGAAAATACAGTATTAAATATTCATAAAGTTGGAAAACATATAAAAGCAGATGCAAAAAATATAAGTGCAAAGTTTATAAATAGAGTGATGAAAAAATCAAAATTAAAAGATGGAAATATTGATATAGTAATTAATTCAACACCAAGAGATGTAAATGGAGAAATTATATTTCATAAAATAACTATAAAAAATGTAAGAGTTTTAAATAATTTAATTGCATTTATAAATACAACACCTGCATATTTTAATCCTATTTTGGCATTACCAACTGTATTTCACTTGGGTGAAACAAACTTTAGTACTAATGGATATTTGATAAAAAAAGGGAACTGTAATTTTACATATAATAGAAAAAATAAATTACTAAAAGTTTCATCACTATATACAAAAGGTGTTATGGCTGACTTCAAAGGAAATATAACAGCTAATTTTTTAACAAATAAAATTTCATCACAAATGAAAGTAATATTTTTAAAAGATTATTCACGAGTAATAAAAAATATTCCTATATTAGGATATGTAATAGTAGGAAAAGAAGGAAACTTTGAAACTCAAGTTGATATTGATGGTAGTTTTGAAAAGCAAACTTTTACTACTCATATATTAAATAACACATCTAAAGGTATACTTAATGTTATTAAAAGAACTATTTCAATACCATTGCTACCATTTCTAAAAAAAGAGGATATGCCATAATGGATAATATATATGCACTAAATATAGAGAGAGCTGTTCTTAGCTCAATTTTATTTAACCCTGAAATCATTGAAGATTTACTTGGTATTTTAAAACCAAAAGATTTTTATCTACCTGCACATAAAAAAATATTTGAAGCAATGGAGCAATTGAATATTGAAGATTTACCTATTGATGAAGAATTTATTAGAAATAAAGTTAATAGTAAAGAAGTAGATGACTCAATAATAATTGAAATACTTAGTGCTAATGCTATTACAAATACGCTTGCCTATGCAAAAGAAATTAAAGATAAATCTGTAAAAAGAGAACTAATAAGTCTTGCTAGTGAAATAAAAAAAGTAACTATTGAAGATGAAGTACCAGCAGCGACAGCTGTTGATTATGTTCAAGATAAATTATATAAAATAACTACAGATAGTACAAGTAGTGAGCTTAAAGATATGTTTAAAATTACATCAGATACTTTAATACATATGGAAAAGATGAAATCACAAGGTAATGCTTATTTAATTGGTGAAACAACAGGATTTGATGCACTTGATAGAAAGACAACAGGATTTAATGAAGGTGATTTAGTAATTATTGCTGCACGTCCTGCTATGGGTAAAACATCATTTGTATTAAATACTGCATTACAAAATGTTGAAGCAGGAGCAGGGGTGATTTTCTTTTCTCTTGAAATGCCAGCTGAACAATTAATGATGAGATTAATTTCTGCAAAAACTAGAATCCCTTTACAAAATGTAAGAAAAGGTGATATGAATGATAAGCAATGGAGTGATGTAACAAATGCTTTTGAAGATTTAAATACTAAAAAATTATTTGTTGATGATAGTGGTGCTGTTAACATTAATCAACTTCGAGCTAGAGTTCGTAAGATTGCTGGAAACCCAGCGAATAATATAAAAATGGTTATTATTGATTATTTACAACTTATGAGTGGAACTGGAAATAAAGCAAGACATGAAGAGGTATCTGAGATATCTAGGGGACTTAAACTTCTAGCTCGTGAGATGAATGTACCAATACTTGCACTTTCTCAGTTAAACAGAGGGCTTGAAGCAAGACCAGATAAAAGACCAATGCTTAGTGATATTAGAGAGTCTGGTTCAATTGAGCAAGATGCTGATATTATTATGTTTGTATATAGAGATGATGTTTATAAAGAAAGAGATGAACAAAGAAAAGAAAAAGAAGCAAAAGATAGAGGTGAATCTTATAAAAGTGCATTTATAAATAAACCTGTCGAAGAAGCTGAAATAATTATAGGTAAACAAAGAAATGGACCAACAGGTACTGTTAAACTTGACTTCCATAAAGAGCTAACTAAATTTGTGGATAAAGATATGCCAAATGGTTCAGCACCAGTGATTACAACATTTGATGCTGTTTCAGATTCAGAAATTCCTACAAATATTGATATTCCAGAAGAATTTACTCAAACAAATGTTGATATTCCTGAAGAGTTTGAAAATAACTTTGTAGAAATACCTGATATTTAATTAGTCTTCAATAGGTATAGCTATTATAAAACAAGCACCCATATATTCTTTTTCTTCATGAATAAATGTTGTGTTTTTAGCTTTTATACTTCCTTTTAAACCTTCAGTTACTAAGTTGTAAGTCATGTGTAATCCTAAACCTGTACCTTGACTTTTATGTTTTGTTGTAAAGTATGGTTCAAATATTCTTGGTAAAACTTCATCAGGAATACCACCAGCATTATCATATATTTTGATTACTGCATTTTGTTTATCTTTGAAAATATTAATTAATAATATTTTATCACTAATATTTTTTTCATTCAATGCATCTTTTGCATTGTTTGATATATTTATTAAACATTGCACTAACTCATTTTCATAATTATTCAATTGTATATCTTCAGAAATATTTATATTTATATCAATATGACTACTTTTTAAAGTACCATCAACTAAATTCAAAAAGCCATCAATACATTTACTTAAAGAAAAAATAGTTTTTTTACTATTTCCTTGAATAAAGTTTTTAAAATCATCAATTGTTTTTGATAAATACTGGGCATTTTCATTTATGATATCACAGTTTTTGTTTAATTTTTCATCATCTAAATTATTAAATTCATTAAACATTTGCATACCTGTTGCAGATGTAGATATTATAGAAAGTGGTTGTCTCCATTGATGTGCAATATTACCTATCATCTCACCTAATGCAGCCATTTTTGATTGTTCTAATAGTTGTTTATCTTTATCCCTTGATTTTTTAACTTCATGAGAAATCTTTTTTTCTAAAGAATCATTTAATAGTCTTAATTCTTTAGTTTTTTCTTTTACTTTTAATTCTAGATTTTCATTTGAATCTAGAAGTTTTTTAGTTTTTTCAAGAACAATTCTTTCAAGAATTATTTTATCTTTTATAATAATAAATAAAATAAAATATAATAATAATATTATAAAAAATGCACTTATATAATAATTGTTTTTAGTAGATAATAAATACTTAATATGTTTATTATACTCATATGAAACAAGCCATGCAACTAAATTGCCATCAACATTATTTCGTATAGGGTAAAGAGATACTAATTTAATATTTTTAGCCTTATCGTTGCAAGGATAGTATATAGAAAATTCTTTTCCCAAAATCATTTTATTATTTATAATTTCTTGAATATTTTTTAAGTCATTTTTATCTTTTATCAAACATGTGTCTTTTGTATGTTTAGGGCTTAACTTTAATAAATATTGTTTATTTTCTTTACTAATAGAATAAAAAAGGTTAAATGAATTAATATCCCTATCTTGTTCATAAATAATATCTTTAGAAATTAAAAAATGAGTATGTATTTTACTTATATTTGTTAAAAAGTACTGTAAATTATCACTTGAAAAACTAATATCTAAAGCACCAATATATATATCTTGTGTTTTTGTTTTTAAATATAATGGATATATATATCTAAATCCATTTTCATATAAACCAGAATGAAATCCAGAAGATTCTTTTCTTGTTGAGTTTACTTTTTGAATATCTTTTCTTATATCAGAAATATTATCATTGAATTTTAATGGATTAAAATATCTAATAAGAGAAGTATTATCAGCAGAAACAAATTGTAAACCATTTATTTTTGAGTTATTAATATAAGAATTAGAATAAAGTAAATTCAATATTTTAATACGTATCTCTTTTTGAGATGAAGTATTATTATTTGATAAATCTTGAATTAATTTCAGTAGTTGATTATCATCATTTATATCTTGGAATATTTGATTTGCCATCTCTGATTGAGTATAAAGAAATATATTGTAATGATTTTCTAAACTTTTTAGGCTTAATTTAAAATCAGAATTAATTTGTTTTGTTTGTATTGTGTTTATTGTTTTAAAAGCAAATATGTTTAATAGTATGAAAAAAATAAAAAGTAATATATATCTAAACATTTATATTATCCTAAAAGAAGTATAATTATTTATACAAATAATGTTGTTAATAATAGTTTAATGTGAATGTATATTAATATTGCTTAATTGATTAATAATGTTAAGTAAAAATGATATGTGTGTAGAAAAGTAACGATTATTTGGTTGCGGAAGCAAGATTTGAACTTGCGACCTACGGGTTATGAGCCCGTCGAGCTACCGTGCTGCTCTATTCCGCGACTAAGAAATATAAAACATGGATGGGATACTAGGATTCGAACCTAGGAATGTCAGCACCAAAAGCTGATGCCTTACCGCTTGGCGATACCCCATTTGTTTATATGCCGAAATTATAGTAAAAAATAATTTATTTGTCAAGTAAATATTAAAAGAATTTATAAATTTACCATAATTATTTTAACTTTTTATTATATTTATCTTAATTTATTTGATTCTTATACATTTAAATGATTAGTTTTATTTATATTAGATATACTACGTTAAAATTTATTATATAAAGTGAATAATATGTCAGCAATACAAAGAGTCAAAGACGCAATAGAAGAAATAAAAAAAGGTAACATGGTAATCATGTTAGATGATGAAGATAGAGAAAACGAGGGTGACCTTGTATACTCTGCTGCATTGAGTACTGATCAACATGTAAACTTTATGGCAACTCATGCAAAAGGTTTAATATGTGTTGCAGTTTCAAATACAACTGCAACAAGACTTGGTCTTAATCCAATGGTTGTAAGTAATACATCATCATATGAAACAGCTTTTACTGTTTCTGTTGATTGTGCAAAAGCTAGTACTGGGATTAGTGCAGCTGAGAGAGATGATACTATAAGAATATTAGCTAACCCTATTAGTAATGAAGTAGAATTAGTAAAACCTGGACATATCTTTCCACTAATTGCTAAAGATGGTGGAGTTCTTGTACGAACAGGACATACAGAAGGTAGTATAGATTTATGTAAGCTGGCTGGTCTTGCTGGAGAATCAGTAATTTGTGAAATTATGAAAGATGATGGAACAATGGCAAGACGTGATGATTTAGATATATTTGCAAAAAAACATGAAATGGTACAAGTATATATATCTGATTTAGTAGAATATAGATTATCTCATGAATCTTTAGTAAATGAAATATCTGAAGAAAAAATTGAATTTTTTGATACAAAAGTTTCTAAATATATATTTGAAGATCACCTTAAAAATAAACATACTATTATAAAGTTTGGCGATATCTCAACGCAAAATACTAATATTAAATTTCATTCAATTGAATTTGATATAAATATGTTTTTAAATAAAAAATCTTTAGATTCAATGTTAAATAGTATTGAATATCTAAAAAACAATAATGGATTATTGGTATTT
>Ga0256826_1002532_pt1 | contig 11075 bp, 13 predicted proteins | sample CV79metaG_FD_185975 | JGI IMG/M metagenome (GOLD analysis project Ga0256826, IMG submission 185975) | Hydrothermal vent microbial communities from East Pacific Rise, Pacific Ocean - CV79 | ecosystem: Environmental > Aquatic > Marine > Hydrothermal vents | place: Pacific Ocean: East Pacific Rise... | reverse complement strand
TTTGGTGGACTTATTGGATTACTAAGTTCTTTCTTTATATAGCCCTACAATAGGTTACTTAAAGAAATTTCCTCTCTAGTATTACAACATTTTTCACTACAAATGATAATCTATTTGCCAAATATTGAAATAAGTTGTAAATATTATGACTTTATTATAAACCTACATCCATCAATATAAGAGGTATCCAGTTTAAGTTTATATCCATTGTTCTTAGCAAGATTACTTGCTATTGAGAGTCCTAAGCCAAAACCATTGTTCTCTCTATTTCTACTCTCATCCAGACCAAAAAATGGTTCAAAAATCATCTGAGAGTACTGAGGGTCTATCCCGATTCCTGTGTCTTGTATGATGACTTCGTTGTTTATAACTTTTGTAGTTATGTAGCCATCTTTAGTATATTTACTAGCATTATGCAGCAGGTTTATCAAAATCTTTTTAAGTGCGGTGCGATTGAACTTTATCGTAAACTCTTCATCAAGTTCACAAGTTAGTTTTACTCCATCTCCAACACGAAGAAGTGGAAATACTTCTGCAATAAGAAACTCTTTTAGTTGGATGTTTTCTTGTTTGTTTACTGTAATCTCTTTGGATTGAATGTATCCTATCACTTCTGTAGCAAGCTCATTAAGGTAAGCAGTCTCTTTTTTGAGAATAGCAGTTACTTTTGGCAACTCATCACATGTAACAAGACCATCATCTAACTCTTCTAAATAACCATTTATGATGGTGAGTGGTGTTTTGATGTCATGAGAGAGAGACTGTATGATGGTGTTTAGGTTCTTATTGTTCTTTGCTAGTTCTAGGTTACTCTCTTCTAGTTGAGAAGAAATCTTTTGAAGTTCTTTTGTCTTTTTTACGACTTCTTCTTTGGTTATAGCATGTCTATTTACCATGAAATCTGCCATCTTATTTACAGACTCGGCTAGTTCGCCTAACTCATTTTTAGTAGATATCTGTATCCGCTCTTCTAGGTTTCCATTAGAGATGTTTGAGGTGATTCTTACTATGGTTTTGATAACTTTGATGATGTTGTTAGATATAAGCAGACTTGCGATAATGATGAAAATTATACTGATTATTAATATACTTAGTTGATAGTTAATTATCTTTCTGATGGGCTCCATCAACTCTGCCATGTCTTTTTTTACAACTATAAAAGCTTTTAAAGTTTCATTATAATGAAGCGATAAAACAACAGGAACTTTTCTATAGTCTAGTGCCTCTTCAAAGATTTTATGCTTATCTGTAGGTAAAATATTTTGCATAGAGATATACTTGTTAAAAAACTCATTTTTACAGTGAAAAGGGTATGTCTTCTCTTTCATAGGTGTGAAAATCATAAGCTTTGTGCCACTTTTCGTACCCATAAATATCTCACCACTAGTTCCAATATTTTTGTTTATAAGGAGCTTGTTAAGATGGTCTAGTTTAATGATGAAAACTGATGTCCCTATAAGCTTATCTCCTTGTAAAACAGGGGCACTAAGATACAAAAGAGGTGCTATTTTGTCATTTTTAAAGAGTATTTTTGCTTGTTTATTATGCGGGAGCGTCTCTTTGGTTGTTTTGATAAAAGGATTCTCTTGTGTAATGCTACTTAATTTTGAAGCGATTACAAGTCCGTCCATATCAAGGACAACGATATCTAAAATCTCTTTATCATTTAAGTAAGGAAAATCAAGAATTTTTTTAATAATTTTTTGAGTTTTTGGACTTTTATCTTGATTGTATTCTATGAGTTTTGAGTATAAATACATACGGCTATTAAAGAGTTTTATTTTATCTTGCATCTGCTCAACATAGAGTTCTACTTTGTTCTCTGTAATGCTTCCAATAGAGTCGATATACTCTAAAGAACTTTTCTTTATGTATGTTTTTGTGTAGTCGATATATAAATAACTAATCACACTAATGGCAAAAGTCACCATTAAGAGTAAAGGTAGTAGTATTTTATATTTTATACTCAAGTTTTCCCTTTAGTTCTCATAGAGTGTAAAGCCTACACCCCTGAGTGTTTTGATGATCTCACTATCTGTAAGTTTGGCTATCTTCTTTCTAAGTGTATAGATATGTGTTCTTACACCATCTCTGTCAATATTTCCAAGATCTTCATTATATAGTATTTGAGATAACTCGTCTTTAGAAAATATCTTTATAGGATTAGTAAAGAGTGTCTCAAAAATCATGTACTCACTCGGAGTCAATGTTAAAAGTATGCTGTTTATAAAAAATCTTTGAAGTGCAGCATCATGTTGTACAATCTTTTCAAACGCCATACTAGAGTGTAGCATCTCAAAACGTCTCTGAAGTAAAGAGGCCATTTTCAAAGCGAGTAGCTTAGGTAGAAATGGTTTTGCTATATAGTCATCAGCCCCCAAACTATAGGCTTTTTCCTTACTCTCATCTAAGTCTAGGGCACTCACTATAATTATGAGTGTCTTTTTATTTGTTTTGCGAAGCTCCCTACAGATAGTTAGACCATCAACTTTAGGCAGCATTATATCAAGTGAGACTAAGTCAAACTCTTGGGTTTTTACCAAGTGAAGTGCTTCGTCCCCTTTGAGTGCAACCGTGATGTCATACTTCTCTTTGTCAAGACGGTTAGAGATTAAGTTGACTATATCTTGTTCATCTTCGACTATGAGTATCTTATGTTTCATCTAGTGAAATGTTGACTGCATTTGAGTAAAGAGGTAATCATCCTCTTTGGCAACACTATGACAGCTAATACAGCCTTTTGTTCCCTTTTTCCAGCTCTCAAACTTACCACCCTTTTTGATAAATCGTGCATATCCCCAGTTGTCCCCATTTGCATTAAATTTTTTAGAATTTTTCACCATATACTCTACTCTTTGAATTTTATCAGCTTCTAATGCAGTAGGAAATAGTGACATTTTCTTAACTGACCAGCCAATTTTAACTATCTTACTACCTTCTGGCATTACTTTAGCTTTAGATTTTAAAGCATTATACCCTATGGGGTTGGCTAAAATATATCGCAGTTCATTTTTGTCAGTTCTAAAATGAGTTGCAACTATTTTGTAGTCCTGATACCCATCTATCATCCCAAATGATAGGTTGTTATCAGGCATTTGAAGCTCTGGTAATTCTTGGTTTTGGCTCTTGTATATATCACTTGCTAAAAGAGAGTGTGTTAGTAAAATAAAAATAAGTAAAGTTTTCATGTTTCTCCGATTAAAATTTTCTGTTTATGTTAAAACCCAAATGAAGTTTATCGCTAGAAGTTCCCAAAGACATAGTTCTTGGATCCATGTTCGAAGAGTTAGTAACCATAATTTCAAAGTGGTGACCATAAGTTTGATACTTGATACCAACAGCATAAGAGTCATACTCTTTTGAAATACCTTCAACCTTATCTACTTGTGGATAATATTCTCCTAGTAGAGATAATCTCTCTGTAAATGTTAAAAAAGATAAAAAGTTTTCAGCATTTATATCTACACCAAAACCTGCTATATGATGTTTATAGTAAGCATCGTAACCAATGTTTGCAGTGAAATTTAAGTGCTCAAAATAATTTGGTGTTTGCAAAGACATTATGGCTTGATAACTGTAGTCATACTCGTCTACTCCCTTGTTTAATCGAAATCCCTTTACTCTAGCACCTGCTTTAATCCACTCAAAATCGTGTGAATACTCTAGTCCAAATCCATAAGCACTCTCATCTCTGGTATGATCAACACCAAGAACTAAATTATCAAGAAGAAGTGCATACTTTAGTACAAAGTACATATTACCACCATCATCTGTACCTAAAAATTTATCGGTATCTGTAACTTCACCAAAAAATCTATGACGGATTCCAAGAGAACCTTCTGATTGTTTTAGTACATTTGGGGTATCTAAACTCAACTGCCCTGCTTCAAATGCCATCAGCCCTTCACTAAGAAGAGCGATAGTTGATATAAGTAATAGTAACTTTTTCATCTTATTTTACTTTTTTAAAGTAGCGACAAAGGCACTAAGGTTCGTTATAGCTGTATCAGATAAGCCACTTGCTACATTTACCATAGCTGAGTCTCTGTTGTTCGGATTACCATTATCTCTCATATCACGAAGTTTTTGTTCTATAAGTGCTGCATCACCGTATTTTGCGATAATATTATCAACACCAAGTGGTTTAGTTTGTCCATCTGCTCCATGACAACTTTTACATTTAGCAGGGTTTGTAAAAATAGCCTCTCCTGCAGATGCTGCCGCAGCAGTATAAGGTGAAGGAGTAATTGAAGATGTTTTTTGAGCAGAAAGTTCTATTAAGTGCCACACACCACCTACCCAGTCACCTGTTGTATCTCCAGCTTTTGCATCTTTGAACCAGTAGTAAAGTGGAAGACCTTTATATGTTGTCTGTTTTGTTGCAAGTGGCTCACCCTTATCATTTTTAAGTGCTTTTGTAAGATTTCTATCTATAGTGCCAAAGTCTGAAGCGAGAGTTCCCGCAGGTAGGTTTGTAAAGTCAGCAGTATAAAAAACTGGCCATCTAGCTTCACAGCTTCCAAGAGGCATCGTATCTGGAGTACCATAACAGACACTCGCATTTATATCATCTTTATCAAATGTATAAAGAGCCATATTATCTTTACCTGTTAAGAATGTTTGAGTCATACTGTTTGCAGAAGTAGAGAACTTAGTTTGAGTATCATTTGTCCCGAGAGTAGCATAAATGAGATGCCATACATCTTTTATGTTATCTCCATTTACATCGCCTGTCTTCACATCATTTTTAAAGAAGTACATAGGGTGTTGTCTATAAGCTAAGTGACTTGTATTTGTGTCAAAAACTGTTATATCTGTACTCGCAGTAGTTCCACCTGTAAAGATAGGCCAAATTTTCTGACAATCTGAATCACAGTTAGTTGTAGTTGGAAACAACGTATCTTTATCAAAAGTGTAAAGTGACATCTCATTTGTTGCATCAGTTAAGTAACTCACTTCTCGTTGAAGAGAACTTATACTCTTCGCTTTTACTGGTGGTGTGTATGCCTTATCATCAGAGTCATAACTATCACCACAGCCTATCATCATAAAAGTACTTGCTGATGCAAGTGCTAAATTTAAAATTTTTTTCATTTTGTTTCTCCATTGTTTTATTTTCAAAATGGAGTTTATGAAGTCTTTGTCAAGATTGTGTGAAGATAGCTTTTTCAAACTCTTTTTGAGTCAAAAAATCGGGTATAACTTTTAAGACATAATTTCGTATTCTTTGTAGTGTCTTGGATTTTACGTGCGCTATTTTACCTAGTGCCATTGATTTTTCTCTGATGCTATGTACTCTATCATATCGTTGTTTTTCATACAAAGAGACAGCTTTATCAAAATTAAAACTATTATTTTTAAGTAGTTCACTAAATATATAAGCACTCTCTATCCCCATAGCTGCACCTTGCCCCATGTTTGGAGTGGTTGAGTGTGCTGCGTCACCCATAAAGACTATACCATCCTTTTGAAGTGTAATATTTTTGGCATCTGATAACTCTCCATAAAGAAATTTAGTGTTTAATAGATCGAGTACAGATTTTATTTTCAACCACTCTCCTCCAAACTCGTTAAATTTACTAATAACCTCTTTACTACTCAACTTCTCTTCTCCCCCTTGCATAGTAGAGACTAAAAAACAGTAAGTTTTATTATTTGATAGTGGAAATATTCCCACTCTTTTTTCATCACCCCACATTTCGCAGCATACAGAATTATTAATTTTGTTTGGAGTTTCTACTACAAATCTCCAACAAGCTTGATTTGTATGCCTAAGTTCTTCATCCATGAAGGTAAGTTTTTTAACTCTTGAGTAAAGTCCATCAGTAGCGATGATTTTTGAAAATTCTTCAACTTTTCCATTTTCAAAGTAAACCTTATATCCATCTTTTAGTTTATCGATAAAGATAAGCTTGTGAGATAAGAGGATGCTCTCCTTATCAATACTATTTGACAAAATATCAAATAAGTCTTGTCTATGTATTGTTAGAGTTTGATATCCGCTATCCTTATAAACTTTTTTCAAATCAAGTTTTCCAAGTAAGTTACTATCTTGATCTTGTGATTCTATTGCATCTACAACTTGTGATTTTGATAACAAGTCATTGGATAATCCTATCTCTTTAAATATTTTCACTACATTAGCACCGAGTAATAGCCCTGCTCCTTCAGCTCTTAAAGTATTAGCTTGTTCGCAAAGTATTGATGTATCTCCTAAGGCGTCTAGTCTGTTTTTTATCATAAGACCAGTAATCCCTGCACCAACGATTAGTATTTTTTTCATGTGATATTCCATTTTTTAAATAGAGTGTATGAACTTTATGTCAAGATTGAGTGAAGATGAGTTACTTTAAATTTTTTTCTTTTATTGTTATGGTGTTTTCTAAATATGCAATGTCATATATTTTTAGACTGAGGATTTCAGATAGGATAATCATTTCTCTAGTGGATATGTAAGTACTTGTACTGTATGTAGAGTAAAGAACAAGCTGATTGTTTTGTACTGAAATCTCTGTATAGTATGTAAGGTTCAACTCTTTTATAATTTTTATTAGTTTACTAAATCTGTTCACAGTATCTCCATATTTATATCTTTGAGTGTACAAACAATTGGTCAAGATTATGTGAAGAGAAGGACGACAAGACTAAGACTTAGTGTGAAACATAAAGGGGAGAAGTACTTTGTGTCATATAGAGCAAACTTAGTATGTTTTATCTTTTTAAAAAAACCGACCATATTAAAGTCCCCAATAGAACGAATACCAAAAAGAGTAGCTATTGCCCAGTTTAGATAGATGTAGACAGTATCTTCACTCTTTATCTCCCAAACTACAAAAGCAAAACCAAGAAGTATAAAACCAACTAAAAAAGTTAAGAAGACTCCTGGATTTAAAAGTTTTGTACCATCTTTTGTAGGAATGGCAGCATCAAGTAGAAACTGACCTCCAAGTGCCCAGTAAAAATGGATGACTCCCATACTGACTAACGTGAAAACAACAAGATAGTGTAAATACAAAAGCATCAGAGTATCCAGTTGGTAAGAGTAGCTTTGGCATAGATATCTTTTTCTTCGTCTTGTACAATCACATCAAAGATAAGCCTTCTTTTTTTCTGCTCCCTTAGAGTAGCAGTTACATAGATAAACTTCATATCTTTTATGATAGGTTTGAGGAGTTTTGATTCTATATTTCTAGTCATATTTTTTGGAGCGACTAGAAGACTTAGCGGCCCTACAGCATTGTCGATAGCACCGACTATAAGTCCACCTTGCATAGTTCCATAAGGATTTAACCAAAGCTCTAAGACAGGCATCTTCACAACTATAAACTTCTTCTTTGCATCAAACTCTAAAATCTCACACTCCATTACCTCAAAACTAGGAGGTGGGAGCTTAAACTCCTGAAGTTTGTCTCCAAGTGCTTCTCCAAATAGTGTTAGTATATCTATGGATTTTTCATTCTGCATCTACTCCTCCTCTTTGATATTTAAAATATTTATCAGCTGTTTTTTATAGAGAGTTTGTAATTCTCCAACACTCTTGGCATCCACTACAAGAGGTGTTGCAAAAAATGTATTATGCAGTGCGATAAAAAGAGTCTGAGTATCTCTGTTTTTTATCTCTTTGTTTTCTATTGCAGAGTTTAGTAGAGGTAAAAGTAACTCCTTAAACCCTCCCTCTTTAAAAGAGAAAAGTGAACCAAATTTGAGAATGATTTCAGCTTCTGTTATCTGTAAATCTTTTTTTGGAGTGCCATTTAAAGCTATAAAAGCGATGATTTCCATCATAAATCGGTAGTTTTTTTCTATTTTAATAGCTGTAAGTTCATAGATGAGAAAGATAGACTCAACAGATGAGAGTGTTTTTGCATTTAAAAGATTTTGACTCATCTCTATGTTCCAGAGTTCTATGAAGTAGATGATAAGTTCTTTTTTATTTTTAAAGTAGTTGTAAAAAGTCATCTCTGAGATGTCAAGCTCCTGAGCTATCTCTTTTACAGAGACTTCTTGGAGTGTTTTTAATTCTATCTTCTCTATAAGACAGTCCAGTATTTTTAGTTTTAAGGTGGCATATTTTTTTTGACGAAGCGATAAGCTTTCTAATTCACTTTTCATTCAAAGCCTTTAAATAGTTTAGTAATATAAATTTATTTAGTATACTAAACTATTTTTACTTTGAGCTTTATTAAATTAAGCCAAGTTGTTTTTTAAAGCTATAAAGGTCATAATAATCTTTATGACTTGTAATTTTCCCATCTTTATTTATAGTTGTTGTACTCATACCTTTTACAGTAAACTTCTTATCTTTCACAAGTACACCATCCCAATCACCATTGAAAGTTCCTCCATATATCCACTCATATATAATCGTATTTTTACTCACAAAGACATCTCCACTTTTGCCCCAGTACATATCAGGTACACTACCCATAAAGGCTTGAATAATGGCTTTGCTTACCTCTACTTTACCCTTAGTTGTATAGTCATATCCTAAGTCATACCAAACCACATCATCAGCATAAAACGAGTCAATTTTTTGAATGTCATGCTCATTCCATGCAATCATATAGTTATCTAATACTTCAGATACTTGAACATCTTTGGCGTTTAAAGTCAGTAGACTACCAAGTGTTATAATTATTAATACAAATCTCTTCATACTTCTTCTCCTAATTTAATTTGTAATATCATAGGAAAAGAGAAGAAAAATTTCTACTTATAAAATGTCAAAAGTAGTGATTTTAAGTCAAAGAGTACTGTTTTGGAGTTATTTTATAGATCTCTTTAAAAGCTTTTATAAAATTTGAGGAGTTAGAGTATCCAAACTCTGAGGCACATGCACTCACTGTTGCACCATTTTTTAAAGCACTGTTTGCAAGCTTCATGTTTTGCTCGATAATCCACTTCTTTGGAGATATATCATACTCTTTTTTAAATCTTCTGTTAAAAGTTGATAAACTACAGCCACTTAGAGTTGCCCACTCTTTTAGAGTTAAGTTCTTGTCATAATGTTTGAGCATATACTCTTGTATATCTGTTTTAATACTCTCTTGAGTTGCTAAAATATTTGCAAAATCTTCATGAGATTCACAGATAAGGTGTAGGAGTTCAAATAGTTTTGTTTTTAAGAGGTGAGTATTTGTTTGATCGATGTACTTTACACTATCTAAAGCAGTTATATAATTTAAGATGTTGTCACTAACATCAATCTTTAGGAGTCCGTTATTACTCTTTTTATCGGAGAGATTAATGTTTTGTAAAAACTCTGATGTAATCTCATAATCAAAAAAGAAAAGATAGACTTCCATATCTTTCTCATTTGTAATATAGTCAGAGATTAGGTAACTATCTCTAGGTATAAAAAGCATCTCTCCATCTGTAACTGTGACGTGTTCATAGTCATATGTATTTATGATGACTCTACCTAATTTTACATAGACTATGGAATGTGAAACAATTATCTTCTCCATATCTAGCATATCTTTATCTAGTGTTTTATGTAAGATAGAGTTGTTGGCGTTTGCTAAAACTACCTTTATATTTTCTAAGTTATACATAGCTTGTGGTAGTGTGTAAAAGTCTGCCTTGATGATAATCCCTTTAATCTAAAAAGTTATTGTACCCTTTTTGAAGTGTCATAAACCATCTCATAATAGTGGTTGTTGTTAAACTCAAACTCTTGTATAACTTCTAATCCTAACTTTCTTTTGTGTGCTTGGAGGGAACGAGGATTTATCTTGTTTACAAAGGTGACAAGAATAGGGTAGCGTTTAGACATCTCTTCTCTAGCAAAATCAAAGAGTTCTTTTAACACAACTGTACCCCGAACACTTTTATCTATACAGATAGGTCCATACTGGTAAGAGTTCTCTGTTGAGAGAGTTTGGTTTAGGTAAGTGAGATTGTGCAAATCTTTTATCATATGTGCAAACATCGGCCACTTAGACCAGAAATCCCAAGAAGCAGACATGACATAAGCTAAAACTTCATCATCTTTTTCACAGATAAAAAGCCCTTGTTCTTTCTCTATCAAAGTAGTAAGTTCTTCTTTACTAAAAGCAGTAGTCACAAAGCCATCTTTTTTATCTTCTTCTTTTATGGTATCGACTTGATACTTCGCATGGAGTTGTAAAACTTTTGCTATATCTTGTGTAGTCGCTAGTCTATATCTCATTTTTCACCCCTTTGTAACTGCATCATTTCTATCGTGCTTTTATCTATTTTACTATCTCTTTTTTGTAAATGTGATAGTATCATATTAAATCTCTCATCGTCTAAGTTCTGCCCGAACTTAAACTTTACTCGTAAATTTTCTATATCTATTTTTAACACAGCAGTGGCATTTAGCATCTTGTCATAATCAGTATCTTTAAATGGTCTGTATCCACCCTCTGGTTGAAGCTTTTGCATAAGAAGCATCATCACTCTGGCTTTTTCTTCTCGTGAGATTACTACACTTACTTTGCCATCAATGATGATAGATTTAAAAAACTGTGTAGCAGGACAAGCAAGACCCTCCTCAGAACTAAAGAATGAAGCTATAAGTGAGAAGTTCTCCACTATGCTAAAGGAGACTTTCGGGTTCTGTTTGAGAATGCGCATCTTACGACCACTAAGAGAACCATGAAAGTAGATAACATCTTTCTCGTGAACAAAGTTTACAGGAACACTATAAGGTGTCTCATCACTGCAAAGAGCAAGTGTTCCATACTCAGCATCGGACATCATGGCGTTTATGATAGTTTCATCTTTTATCTCAAAAATAGATTTCATTGTATCTGCCTTTTTATTTAAATGCGTTATTATAGTGCTAATCTGTACTTACTACAAGAGACAAATTATTTACTATTAAAGGGGACAGTTTTGTATATACTAGATAAAAAAAGTAAAATAGTACTTCATATACAGCTCTTTGAAGCGATAAAAAAAGATATTATCGTAAACTATAAACTGGGAGATAAACTCCCTTCTATCAGAAAAATTGCTTCAACTTATAACATCAGTAAGACTACTGTTGAGTCGGCATATAGTCAGCTTTATGCTGAGGGTTATGTCAATAGCATCGCTAAAAGTGGCTA
>Ga0256826_1002531_pt1 | contig 11076 bp, 9 predicted proteins | sample CV79metaG_FD_185975 | JGI IMG/M metagenome (GOLD analysis project Ga0256826, IMG submission 185975) | Hydrothermal vent microbial communities from East Pacific Rise, Pacific Ocean - CV79 | ecosystem: Environmental > Aquatic > Marine > Hydrothermal vents | place: Pacific Ocean: East Pacific Rise... | reverse complement strand
AATACGCCTGTCAATAACAAATCGATTTCTTTAGGATTTTTCATAGCCTTTAGCAAATGGAACAAACCAAACGGAAATAATTTTCCTTTAGCCTTTTGCATAGCCACAGACATAGAAGGCAAACCAACTACAAAACCAACAATCTCGTTTTCTTTTTTTACCACACGAACAAAACGAGGATCCAAAACTTTAAAATACTTTTTGCTATAAAGCTCTATCATCTTATTATTAAACTTATTTACATAAGGCAAATTCTGAAAAGCTTCGTTGAGGATTTTAAATATAGTTGGAGCGTATTCCTGCATTTCAGCCTTTGTTTCGAAACGAACAACATCGTAACCAAATCGTTTCCTGATAAGCGACGAACCCCTAACTGCTTTATTTACAGGTTTATCCGTAAGTGTTAATCTAAATTCTACCCAATCGTTTTCTTTTTCAAAGCCCAAACGCTCGAAATGCTTTTGATAATAAGGTAAATGATAAACCGAGGCAATTGACGGAAGATGATCAAAACCCTCTATCAATAAGCCTTGAGTATCGAGATTGGTAAAACCAAGCGGCCCGTGAACCTTTTTCATTGCTTTCGATTTCAGCCAATTTAGAGCCACTCCAAAAAGAGCATCAACGACTTCCTGGTCATCCACAAACTCTACTTTGCTTATCCGACCATATTCTTGGCCTGTTTTCTCATTATACAATCGATTAATAATGGCCGCAATACGACCGACAAGCTTCCCTCCTTTTTTGGCAATCCAAAATTTAGCCTCACAAAATTCAAAAGCAGGATTTTTTTGAGAATCTATGGCCTCTAACTCATCTTTTTTTATCGAAGGAACCCAATAAGAATTCTCTTTGTAAAGATTAAATGGGAACTCTACAAAAGTTTTCTGTAACGATTTAGAGTTAACTTCTTGAATATCAACACTCATAATAATATTATTATTAGGTATGAATATAAAATCTGTTTTCTATATAGACAAGTGTTTTTCTAATTAATATTTAATTATTTAAATAAAATTTATTTAGAAGGACATTTTTAATTTTCGTAAGTTTGCATTTTAAATTTAAAATATGCATCTACAAAAACTACAACTGATTAATTTTAAGAACTATAGCTCTATCGATTTTGATTTTAATTCAAATATTAATTGCTTTGTAGGACGAAATGCTATTGGAAAAACCAACATTCTGGATGCAATTTACTATTTATCGTTTACCAAAAGTTTTGTATCGTCAATCGACGCCTATAATGTAAAAATTGACGAAAATTTCTTTTTAATACAAGGTGAATATACTCGAAAAGAAAAACCAGAACAGATTCATTGTGGTTATAAAAAAGGACAAAAGAAACAAATAAAAAGAAATAAAAAGGAGTATAAAAAATATGCCGAACATATTGGACAGTTTCCTTTGGTTATGATTTCTCCTTTAGATAATGAGCTTATAACGGGCGGTAGCGAACTTCGCCGTAAATTTATTGATGGGGTTATTTCTCAATACGACAAAAGTTACTTAGAAGCTCTACTGAATTATAATACAGCTCTTAAACAACGTAATTCTCTTCTAAAACAATTTGCTAAAAACAATAGCTTTCGTACTGACTTAATAGAGGTCTGGAACAATCAATTGGATAAATATGGTTCCTATATTTTTAATATTAGAACCTCTTTTATAAAAGAATTTTTACCTTATTTCCAGAAATATTATGAGCTCTTAAGTAATGATAATCAGGATATTAATATTTATTATCAATCTCAACTTAGCGAAAATACATTAGAAAATTTATTACAAGATCAAATTCAAAAAGATAGAATTGTACAGCACACTACGGTTGGTATTCATAAAGATGATTTAATATTTAAACTTAACGACTTATCTATCAAAAGGTTAGGCTCTCAAGGACAGCAAAAAACATTACTCTTAGCCTTAAAATTAGCTCAGTATCAGCATATTTTTAAATATTCTCAAATAAAACCCATACTTCTATTAGATGATATTTTTGATAAATTAGATATGGAACGCGTCGTTAATCTTATCGAGATAATTACAAACGATAATTTTGGTCAAACATTTATTACCGACACCAATAAAGAAAGACTTAAAAAGATTCTCGAAAAGAATATTGATAAAGTAAAAATTTTTAATATTGATATAATCAACAAACCCGAGGCTTAAGCCGCAAGAAAGAATAATGGAGAGAAAAAAGATTAAATATACCAAAGTAAATTCTATTTATATAAGGGATCCAAAACCTTTAGATTCCGTACTACTCCGTTCTTTAAAGGACCTGAACCTCGATGAAAAGATGAATGAAAAACTCCTTATTAAATTTTGGAGAAATATGTTTGGTAACTCTATTATCAATGCAACCAATAATATTGTTTTTAAAAATAATGGCTTAACAATTTACATTAATTCTTCTGTTATAAAATCTGAATTAATAATGCTTAAAGCGGTTATTTTAGAAAAATTTCAAAATCAATTTGGAAAAGAAAATATTCGGTATCTCAATATTTATTAATTAAAATATTCTTCCTTCGTATTTTTATCTGGTAAATACTAAATGATTTTCTTTTGATAAATTATTGTTAAAAAAATAATTTTCCTCATCAAAGGCTTTTAAATCATCTACTTTTTCTATATCATTTTTTGCAATAAAAGCCGTCATTAAACCTCTTGCTCTTTTAGAATAAATAGCTATATTTTTATACTCATTATTTTTCTCTTGTAAGAAATCTACTTGTACAATCGGTTTTTCCAATTGCTTAAAATCTATTACCGAGGCATATTCTTTCGATGCTAAATTAATCAAAGCTTCGTTCTTTGTTTCTTTTTTGATATACTCTGTTAGTTTGGTTCTCCAAAAGGCATACAAATCCTTTCCTCTTGAATTTTTAAATTTAGTTCCCATTTCTAATCGGTAAGGTAACAGACAATCTAATGGTTTCAAAACCCCATATAAACCCGAAAGAATAAATAATTTTTGATTTAATAATTGCAATTCATTCGTCGAAAAACTTTGAATATCTAAACCTTTATAAGCATCTCCTTCAAATAAAAATATAGCTACTTTTCCTTGTTTTATATTTTCTTTTTCCCAAATCTGATATCTATTAAAATTAAGTTCTGCCAAATTAGGACTAAGTTTCATTAAGGAAGAAATTTCGTTTTTTGACAACTTTTTTAGCTTTTTAATCAAAAGCTCAGAATCTTCTAAAAAATTTGGGACTGTACATTTACCAGAATAATCGCTTAATTTTTCGTTCAATCTTTTTGCTGGAGATAATAAAATTTTCATAATTGTTAATTATTTTGTTCCACGTGGAACGCTTATTTTATAAATTATTTTCTCTCTAAAAAGTTCCACGTGGAACTTTAAAATAAATCTAATTGATTTTTTGTATTAGTAATACCAAAATAATCGTAAGTTAATTTGGTTACTTTACGACCATTCGAAGTTCTATCCAGAAATCCTTCTTTAACTAAATATGGTTCGTAGACTTCTTCTATTGTAAATACATCGGAGTTCAGAGCTGTTGCAATGGTTTTTACCCCAACTGGACCGCCTCCAAATTTATCGATAATTATTCTTAATATTTTTCTGTCAACATCTTCTAAACCATATTTGTCAATTTTTAATGCATCTAACGATTCCTTAGTTAATTTAAGATTAATTGATCCATTACCCACAACTTGTGCAAAATCTCTAACCCTTCTTAAAAGTGCATTAGCAATACGAGGTGTTCCTCTACTTCTTCGTGCTATTTCCTCTGCCGATAATTGATCTATACCTATGTCGATAATTTTTGCACTTCGTAAAATAATATTGGTTAAAACATCAATTTCGTAATAATCGAAATGTAAATTTATACCAAAACGTGCTCTTAAAGGTGAGGTTAATTTACCCGATTGAGTTGTGGCTCCAATCAATGTAAAAGGATTCAGATTAATTTGAACTGAACGAGCTGAAGGACCACTATCTATCACTATATCAATTAGATAATCTTCCATTGCCGAATATAAATATTCTTCGACCACCGAATTTAACCGATGAATTTCGTCAATAAATAAAATATCTCCTTCTTCCAAATTGGTTAATATTCCTGCTAAATCTCCAGCTTTATCGAGAACAGGTCCAGAAGTTGCTTTAATGTTACTTCCCATTTCCGAAGCTACAATATTGGCCAATGTTGTTTTTCCAAGTCCTGGAGGACCATGCAACAAAAGATGATCTAAAGGCTCTTCTCGCATAATAGCTGCTTTTACAAAAACTTGTAAATTGCTCAATATCGTATTTTGCCCTCGAAAATCGTCAAATGATAATGGTCGTATTTTTTTTTCGTATTCTTCCTTCGATAAATCACTCATTTTTAAAAAGTTTACCCAATATTAATTTTGCCTTAAAATTATAAATTGGTGCGGTAAAACGTTCATCAATATACGGATTATTTACCAACATTAATCTATATCCAACACCTGCACCTATTCCAAAAAATTTAAATGGAAAATACATTCCATTCAATTGAGCCTCGTACAACATCTGAAAATATCCTGTTGTCTTAATTTTTTTGCTCAACCAAGAATATCCAAAACCCAAATTAATAGGCAAAGAAAATTCATATTTCGGATTGTCTTTGTAAAAAATATATTCTGTAAAAATTGACAAATAATTAAAATTCAAATTTTCTTTACTCTTCTTTATTTCATTTATATAACTTGCATAAGTTTTGTTATATAAGGTATTGAAACCTAAGCCATATCTAAATATTTTATTGTATTCTAATCCAATTTTAAAACCTAAAAATACACCTCGTCTATTCGATATAAAAGAATTTTTATTATCTACTGTCAAATAAAATTTAGGTGTAGTTTCTAAACTCATTCTTATTATTTCAAACATATCAACATCCTCATTTTCAGGATTTTGTTTTGTTTGTGAATATGCATTTGACAGTATTAAAAAATTGATAATTAGACTAATCAGTAAATTTGTATTTATAGCCATTTATTTTTTCTATTTTATCATTTTTATAAAGATAAATAAACGTTTCATCGAAAAAAGCATCGTAACTGGTCCATATTCTTTCTTTACTTCCATAAATATAAAATTGATAATCTTTTATGGTTCCATCTTGATAATAAAAAACATGTTTTCCATTGGGCAAATTATTTTCGTATTCACCTTTAAATTGATATTTCCCATTCAAATATTTCGAATACCATTTTCCTACTCTTTCGCCTTCATGATAAAACTGATGTATAACTAAAAATTGAGTATGATAAACCCATTCTTTATCTTTTTGGTTATCTGAGTATACTCCTTGTACAAAAATCTCTCCATTGGGCTTATTTTGAATAAATTCTCCGTCTAAGTTCGATTTTTTATAATGTTCTATCTTAAATTGAGTTTCATCGGGATAATATTGTATCCATTCTCCCATTAATTTACCATTTTTATAATTTCCTTTTTGCTCAATTTTTCCATTTGGATAATAAAATATCCAAGTTTTTGTGCGTCTTCCTTTTTTATAATAACCTTCCGATTTTATCTTTTTATTTTCATCATAAAAAATCCATTTTCCTGTTTTCTTACCCTTAGCATCTAAAAATCCCTTACCTATTAAACGTCCATTATAATCGTATAGTAAACCTTCAGCAATTTTTCCATCTTGCGACAATTTTTTATGTAATCCTACTGCCTTTCCAAAAGTAAAATAGCCTTCCGATTTTAAATTTCCATTAGCATAATATTCCTGATCGAATTGAGATGCATTAACATTCGAATTTGCTTCTTTTACAAGACCATTTTCGAAAAATTCATTCTTTATCAAATTACCTTGAACATCATATTCTCTATAGTAACCATTCAATGTATCATCTTTATAAAAAAATTCTTCATGGATTTTTCTATTAGGATAAAAAGTCATCCAAGTTCCGTTTTTTAAAGTATCTTTTTTAAATCTATTGATATTTTTAATGGAAACTTTAAAACCATTTTTATACTCTATAAGTTTTATAACCACAGAGTCTTTATATTCGAAAGCTAAACCATGTTTTAAATGATTTTTATGAGGTATTTCTATATAAGAATTAGATTTATACAAATACGATAAACCAACAATTTTTCCATTCAAATACAGTTGTTTAGAAATAACCTTATTGCTATCATACTTTATATTCCACCCATTTTTTAAAGAATTTCTATAATTTATAATCTCTACAGTATCCTGTTTCGCATTATAAAAAATCCACCGACCATCTAATGCATTAGCAAGTCTATTTCCTTCCGATTTTAAATGCCCATTTGGATAATAAGTACGCCAATATCCTACAGGCTGATTATTTAAAAAATGTCCTTCGCTTGAAATAGTTCCATCGCCATAATAAAAAACTTTTGGCACTAAACTATCTTTCTGAGCAGAACTCAAAATAACAATTAAAATTAAGATAGTGGTTATAAAATATTTCACTAAAGCACAATTATAAATTATGTTTTGCTGATATTTCTAACATTCGTTTAATAGGAATTTCAGCTTTAACTCTTATAGATTCGTCCATTAATATTTCTGGTTTTTCATACTTTAAAGCCAAATAAATCTTCTTCAAATTATTCAATTTCATATATTCACAATCGTTACAAGCACAAGAAATACCGTCAATATTATTCGGTGGAGCAGGAATATATGTTTTATTTGGATTGGCTTTTTTCATTTGATGTAAAATACCAGATTCTGTAGCTACAATAAATATATCCGCATCATTTGTCTGTGTATACTTCAATATTCCAGATGTAGAACCAACAAAATCAGATACTTCTAAAATAGGTTTCTCACATTCTGGATGAGAAATAACTTTTGCTGTAGGATTTTCTTTTTTTAATTTGATAATGTGTTCCAAAGAAAACTCTTTGTGTACATGACAAGCACCATCCCAAAGTAACATTTTTCTATCCGATATTTTTTCGAGATAAGAACCTAAATTTTTATCAGGAGCAAAGATTATTTCTTTATCCTTTGGTATCGAATTAATAATATAATCTGCATTCGAACTGGTACAAATTATATCAGTCATAGCTTTAACTTCCGAAGAGGAATTAACATAAGAAACTACAACATGATTGGGATGAGCTTCTTTAAATTTTTTGAAATCTTCGTATGGAGCCGATTCTGCTAAAGAACAACCTGCTTGCATATCGGGTAAGAGAACTTTTTTATTAGGATTTAATATTTTTGCAGTTTCTGCCATAAAATGAACTCCTGCAAAAACAATCATATCCGCCGTAGTTTTTTCAGCTTCTTGAGCCAATTTTAAACTATCTCCAACAAAATCTGCTATATCTTGAATATCGCCTGTTTGATAAAAATGAGCCAATAAAATAGCATTCTTTTCTTTTAATAATTTTTTAATTTCCTGAACTAAATCAATATCCTTTGATAAAGTTTCGTCATAGAAACCTTTCGTCAATATACTCGTATCAATTTTGTTATTCATATATATCTTTTTTATTTTATTTATATAATTAAATAAGTAATAATAATAATACCTGTTAAAATTGTAAAAAACAAATTTACATTTTATTTGGTTTAAATGATATGAAGATTTTCATAACATTCAATTAACAATTTATTAACCATTTTAATTTTCAAATATAAGCATTATTAATATGCAGTCAATCAAAAGAATATAACTTTAATATTTTCTAATATTTTTATGTAATTTACTTATTATCAATTTATTATATTCATAAATAAATAATCATTGAAAAATAGAATTTTACAGATTTAATAAACATCGGTTAATAAATACTAAAGTTATATTTTTGTTAAAATTTTTATGATATCATCATCGGTTAATAATCCTGTTTATAATAAATGAAGAATAAAAGTAACTTTTTGTGTTGGTATAAAATGTTTTTTTATATCATAAAAAAGTCTTTATCACTTCCAAAAATAATTTTCATTTCAATGAACATTTTTTCCCTATCAATTTTCAAATTTTGTTATAAAATATTCTAAAAAAATAAGTAAAAAAACTTGCAAATATTTAACCTTCCAAAAATGAATATGTTAGCATAGTTTTTGATAAAACTGAGTAAAAAAATTTATCTTTAGCAAAAATATAAACGATGAAAAGAATATCATTTTTAATACTTGTAATCTTACTAACAGTATTAACATCTTGTAATACACAAGACCAAAAAAAGCGAGTAATTTTAACTAATATAACAGGCGAACTAAATGATGTATTGGTAGTTATAGATAAAAATAGTTGGAAAAATAATTCGGGACAAAGTTTAAAAAATATATTACAAGAAGAATGTTATGCTTTGCCGCAATCGGAACCTTTATTTAAAGTTATTCAGATAGATCCATCGGATTTTACCAATATGTTTCAATTGTATAGAAATATAATTGATATTAAAATTAGTTCACAATTTAAAAAATCGAAGATTTGGTTTGGTAATGATGTATTTGCAAGACCTCAAGCTTACATAAAAATAGAAGCTAAAAATGGATTAGAATTTATTAAAATGGTCGAACAAAATAAAATTAAGATTCAAAATTTCTTTAGAGATGCCGAATTACAACGTTTACAAAAGTCTTATAAGAATCATTTTTCGGTCGATATCATGAAACATCTTAAACAAAAATTTAAGATAAAAATGGATATTCCAGCTAATTATAAATTAGAAACAGATACCAATTCATTTTCGTGGATTAGTTTCGAAACACCTGAAATGTCGCAGGGTTTATTTATTTATAGTTATTCGTATACCGATACATCACAGTTTAATTCAAAAAATATAATATCGAGCAGAGATCAATTTTTAAAACAATTTGTACCAGGACCAACAAAAGGTTCTTATATGAAAACGGAACCTGAGTTTCCAGTCAGACAAACTGTAAATTTGGATAGTAATAATTTTTATTCTGTTTTTATAGAAGGACTATGGCGATTGGAAGGAGATTTTATGGGAGGTCCTTTTATTTCTTATTCGTTTCCCGATAAAGAAAATAAAAAAATTATTTGTTGCGATGCTTATATTTATTGTCCTAAAAAGGATAAAAGAAATTTTATAATGCAGCTCGAAGCTATTATAAAAACGGCAAAATATAGTAAGTAAAGCTTATTAATAAATAGTAATAATATGAAATATGATGTAGCAGTAATAGGTGGTGGAGCTGCAGGAATGATAGCTGCAGGTCGTGCAGCAGAAATGGGAGCAAAAGTACTGCTAATAGAAAAAAATAAACAGCTGGGTGTTAAACTTTTAATTACAGGAAAAGGGCGGTGTAATATCACTAATGCCGAAGAAAATATTAAAGATTTAATTTCTTTTTACGATAAAAAAGGTAAATTTTTATATCCTGCATTTCATCGTTTTTCGAATAAAGCTGTTGTTAATTTTTTCGAGAATAATGGTTTAGAAACAAAAGAAGAAAGAGGAAAACGTATTTTTCCTTTATCTGATAAAGCTCAAGATGTTGTTAATAGCCTAAAAAATTATCTTAAAAACAATAATGTTGAAGTTTTGCTAAATGCTTCGGTAAGTAAATTAATGTTTAATTCCGATAAGATACAAAGTATTGTACTTCAATCTGGAGAGGAAATACAAGCCGATAATATTATTATTGCTACAGGAGGAAAATCGTATCCACAAACAGGTTCTACAGGTGAGGCTTACACTTGGCTAAAACAATTAGGGCATCATATAATACCCACAAAACCAGCTTTAACGCCTATTGTGGTGCAAGAAAAATGGATTAAAGAATTAGCAGGTTTAAGTCTGAAAAATGTAGAAATAAGCTTGTGGAATGAGAAAAAGATAGCTTCTTTTTTTGGTGAGGCTTTGTTTACTCATAACGGTTTGAGTGGTCCTACAATTTTAAATTTAAGCAACAAAGTAAATTTAAAAGAAAAGCAAATTATAAAAATCGATTTTAAACCAGCTTTGGATAATCAGAAATTAGATTTACGTATTCGTAGAGATTTCGAAGCACAATCGAGTAAACAATTTAAGAATGTTTTGACAGCATTATTACCCAAAAAATTAATTTCTACTTTTATCCGATTATCCGAGATTCCAGAAGAAAAAAAGGTGGCTGAGATTTCGAAAAAAGAACGCAAAAAATTACTTCTTCTTTTTAAAGAATTTGAATTGAATATAAAAGATATAATAGGTTATGAAAAGGCTATTGTAACAGCGGGAGGAGTAGATTTAATGGAAATAAACCCAAAAACGATGCAGTCAAAAAAAATCAATAATTTATTTTTTGCAGGAGAATTGATAGATATAGATGGACCTACGGGTGGTTATAATCTTCAAGTCGCTTGGAGTACAGCTTATTTGGCAGCTGAATCTGCGGTATCGAAATCGCTTTTATAAACATTTTTTAAGAATAACATATTCATAGCGTTGGTATTAAAATTTCGAATATTTCTTTGCGAAAAACGAATAACTTCGTCGTAAAATAAGGGGACAACAGCAGCTTTATTTACCAAAATTCGATTCATAGTTTTGTATGTTTCTTGCCGCTCCGATAATTTGGTTTCCACCAAAGATTGCTCGTATAAACAATCGTAAAGAGAGTCGCTAAAATGAGTATAATTAGGACCATCAGGAGCAAAATTTTTACTATAAAATAACGATAAATAATTTTCGGCATCGGGATAATCTGCAATCCAAGAGCCTCTAAAAAATTCCAGTTTAGAAGTGGCCACTTGGTCTCTAAAAGTAGCACCAGAACTAATATCTATATTTATTTTAATACCAATTTCAGATAATTCATGTTGAATATACTCGCATAAATCTACATAATCACTGGTTGTTGTTAGCGTAATTTCTGGTAGATGAGAGCCATAAGATTGCTTTGCTAACTGTAAATAATATAGGGCAGAATCTTTATTGTAAACAAAATATTGATTCTTTTCTTCGAAAGAAGGTAAACCTTTGGGAATAAAACCTTGCTCGGCCGCAGAGCCAATATTATTGCGTAAATAGGCTAACATTTTTTTTCTGTCGAAACCAAAATTAACAGCTTTTCTAAAATACGCAGAGTGTACAATACTTTTTTC
>Ga0256826_1002530_pt1 | contig 11078 bp, 7 predicted proteins | sample CV79metaG_FD_185975 | JGI IMG/M metagenome (GOLD analysis project Ga0256826, IMG submission 185975) | Hydrothermal vent microbial communities from East Pacific Rise, Pacific Ocean - CV79 | ecosystem: Environmental > Aquatic > Marine > Hydrothermal vents | place: Pacific Ocean: East Pacific Rise... | reverse complement strand
ACACTTTTTGAAGCATTGCATAGTTCTTATATAAGTGTAACTTTAATTCTACTAACCATTTTTTACCATTTTTATATGCACTCTCAAAAGCGATATGAGAAAGAACACTCCCTTGAGCAAAATGAATCGATTTATATATATCTAAAAATCTTTTTCTTAACTCTTTATTATGAATAACTACACTACTCATTGCAAAACCAGCCATATTAAATGTTTTGCCAACACCAATCGCTGTTACTGTTATCTCTTTTGCTTTTGCACTTAAAGATGAAAAAGGTATATGCTTATTTGGTTTATATACCAAATCAGAGTGTATTTCATCACTAAAAACTACAATATTATACTCTAAACAGATTGCTAAAATTTCCTCTAATTCCTCTTTAGTCCAAACACGACCAACAGGATTATGAGGAGAACAAAGTAATAAAAGTTTTGTATCTTTATCTATTTTGGATCTTAAATCCTCTATATCAAAATAGTATTTTCCACTCTTTTTCTGTTTCAAAGGATTTTTTAATAAAGTACGTTGATGTTTTATAACACTATGAAAGAATGGTGGATATACTGGTGTTTGAACAATGATTTTATCACCTATATTACTAAAAGCTTCAATCGCTACATTCATAGAAGCAACAACAGAGTGAGAATATAATATATCTTCTAACTCAAAAGAGAAATTATGTTCTCTTTTCATCCAAATTTTTTGAGCTTGAAATGCACTCTTTGGAACCTCTTCATATCCAATAATAGGGTGATTTAATCTCTCTTTTACTGCATTAAGTACAAATGATGGAGTATCTATATCCATATCTGCAACCCAAACAGGTGTTACATCTTTCGTACCAAAAAGTTCATTTCGTAATATATACTTTTCAGCATTTGTTTTCTCTCGTGATGCTGAAGTTGTAAAATCATACAAATTTATATTACTCATATCTATCTTTTTTAAGTAATATAGTATAATTTTTCCCTTTCTCTAACACTTCAAAACCATCAACAGTATCAAATATCTCAAAAATAGTAACAATAGCCCCACTCTCTATTCTATTAGCTATCATTCTTAAAAACTTTTTACCCTCATCCACTTTTGCCACAACAAAACCGTAACCATTAAAACTCTCTTTAAGGTTATATGGATCAGCTTGTTTAAATAAAACTTGATTTTTAACTCTTTCATAACCAAATTTCTTCAGATCTATCATCTCATTATCACACATTAGATAATTTTGCTCTTTAAGTTGAACTCCAACTCTTATAAATCGAGCTGATATATCTACACCATCAACTACATTAAAATATCGTGCTAACTCAAAACTACTCTGTCCAGTTTTACATCCAAAATCAAGTGCTTTAGCTGTTGATTTTATATATTTTATAGAGTTGGTAATATAACTATAATCTACATTAGAAAGATAACTATCTTTACAACTTTGTATTACATCATCCTCAAAACTATTGTCTCTTGTTTGAAAATTTTGCTCAGACGATATAACATATCGAAATCCTGCATTTTGATAAAAATGTTTTCTAAAAGCATACCGAGAATTTTTCATAATAAGATTCCCACTACTTGCCCATGAAGAGCCTAAAATAAGAGCATGTTTATTATCAAAAGTTGGTGTTGAAAAATCATCATATGCTGGATGAACTCTAAATCCATCAAATCCAAAAATGGCAGTTCTACTCCATTGCCAAACATTACCAACAACATCATATATACCATTAAAATCATATCTGTTCACAGGAGATGAACTAAAAAATTTAAGATTTTGATTTGCATCTACACTCTCCAACTTTTCTATATCTGCTAGCCCACTCTCTATACAGATAGCTCTATACTCCCCCTCACTCGGCAGTGAATATTTTTTTCCATCTTTACTAGTTTTATATCTACAAAATGCTTCTGCTTCAAGAGCATTTACCTCAACTGGAAAATTCATAGGCATATCTATTACTTTATCAATAGCTCTATATTTAAATAAACCATCTACTTCTACCCAAAAAGTTGGATATTTAGCATCTGTTATTTTTAAAAAGTTTTTTCCTTCCTCGTCCCAAAAGTGAAGTTTTTGATACCCACTATCATTCACAAACTCCATATATTGAGCATTTGATACTAAATATTTTGAAACTTGAAAACTTTCTATTTTCTCTTTATAGTTTCCATATTCATTATCCCATCCATATAAACTATCATCTCTATCTTTTCCAAGTTCAATAGTTTGAGTGCTTATATCTATCATCTTATTAACAGGAGCATCACCAAAATTTTCAAAAAGATTAAACTCTGCTACCTCATTTATAAATTCTAAAGGCATCTGACGATGTAAAACTAAAGATGTTTCTATATGAATACGTTCATGCTCAATACCCATAAGAATAATCCACATAGCACTCTTCTCTGTTACAGGTAAAGTAAACTCTATCGTATCTATTAGATTATTAACTATTTGACGTACGCTATCTCTATACTCTCTAACTTCAGAAACTTCTGCCCAGTTATAGTTACTACTATCAACATCATCCCAACTCATCTCATCTACACCAATAGCAAACATCGATTCAAAGTGTGGATTTACCCTTGTATCTATAATTTTCATATTTATAAGTTTGTTGATAAAAAAAGTAGCAGTATGTCCAAAGTAAAATATCATTGGATGACGAGTAGGTTCCGATTTTTTATAAAAGACACTATCATCTTTTAAAAGTTCAAAAATCTTTTCAAAAAGAGAAAAACTATCATTAAAATAGTTTTTTATCTCTTGACGTTTCTTTAGTATAGAAGTCCCATCTAGTCTAGGTGGATATAGAGTCAGTGTATTCAAAAAACAACCTCTTATTGTAAAACTTTTTTCGCTAACTGTTTAGGTAAAATTCCTAAAGATTCCTCAACAAGTTTCGTATCTCCATGTGTTATGAAACTATCTTCATATTCAAAACTTGTCATCTCAATATCCTTTATCTTCTCTTTTGCCAAAAATTCTAAAAGAGCTGAACCAACACCACCCATCTTTGCACTATCGGAAAAGATAAACCATCTTTTATGTTTTATAGCCATGGAACGAAGCATATTTTCATCCAATGGTTTTACAAAACGTAAATCCAACAAAGATATATCAATATCTAAAAATTTAGCAGTTTCATAAGCACGTCCTACTCCATTTCCATAACCTATAAATAAAATATCTGTATTATTAGAGATCAAAAGTTGCGATTTTCCTAACTCAAATGGCAGAGAATCAGGTAAAGATGTATCTATAAAAGACCCTCTTGGATAACGTAAAGAAGATGGATGATTATATTCTGAGGCAAATGCCATCGCTTGATGAAAACTTTTCTCATCACGAGGTGCAAAAAGAGTCATATTTGGTATAGTTCTCAAAAAACTTATATCAAAAGCCCCTTGATGTGTTTCGCCATCTTCACCTACTATTCCCGCTCTATCAAGAGCAAAAACTACTGGTAGATCCATTAAACAAGTATCATGTATCACTTGATCATATCCACGCTGTAAAAATGTTGAATATATTGTACAAAAAGGTTTAAATCCCTCTTTTGCTAAAGCGGACATAGAAGTAACAGCATGTTGTTCTGCAATAGCAACATCCCAAAATCTATCTGGATAGAGTTCCATCAACTGAGTTAATCCTGTTCCAGTTGGCATAGCAGCTGTGGCACCTACTATCTTTTCATCATTTTTTGCAAGATGAAGTAATGCTTCAGTATATATTTGTGTTGCACTCTTTTTAGAACTTTTTTTACAAGAGTGACCATTAGAAAGATCAAACGGACCGACACCATGCCATTTTTCCTCTTTACCTTCTGCTATATCATACCCTTTACCCTTAAGTGTTTGACAATGAATAATAACAGGTTTATTTAACTTTCTTGCTTTTGTAAATATGTCGATAAGAGATTCCAAATCATGTCCATCAACAGGACCAATATAATCTATACCCATCTCCTCAAACATAATTCCAGGGGTGATAAGTTTTAAAGATTCTTCCATCTTTTTTGCTATATAGTGAGCACCATCACCAAAATTATCTACAAAATTTTCAGTATGATGTTTAAATTTTTGATAAAATGAACCAGCCATGGCAGAACTTAACATTCTACTTAAAGCACCTATCGGTTTAGCTATACTCATCTCATTATCATTAAGTATAATTATCATAGGATATTTTCTATCACCAAGTTCATTTAATGCTTCATATACCATACCCGCTGTCATAGAGCCATCACCAATCATCACAATAGGAATACGCTCAGATTGTTCACCCTTAAGAGCAATAGCTTTAGCAGCACCAACTCCTAAAGAGATAGAGGTAGAACTATGTCCTGCCACAAAATAATCATCGTCACTTTCACTTGGTTTAGTATACCCGCTTAAGCCATTAAACTCTCTAAGTGTATCAAACTCTTCCCATCTATCTGTTAAAAGTTTATGTGCATAAGATTGATGAGAAACATCAAAGATAAATGGATCTTTTTTAGAATTAAATACCTTGTGCATAGCTACTATAAGTTCAGTAGCACCCAATGTTGAACTTAGATGTCCACCATTTTTACTAACAACTCTTAAAATTTCATCTCTAATCTCTCTACAAATTACCTCTAACTCTTCTACACTTTTTGATTTTATATTCATCTATTATTCACTTAAAGCTGCTCTTTTTACTTTTTCAAATCGTTTTGCGATTTGAGCATCTATATTTCCAGCATCACTAATAGCTATTACTCCACCTTGAGTTACTGCACTATCTGAAACAACTACAATATGTTCCAAGTTTCCTATACGTTCAGATATAGCTCCATGATTTACAGGATTTACTCTCAATGTTATTTTAGATGCAGATTGTAACTCTCTTATAAGATCTTGTGCTAAAACATTTGCTATTTTATTTGAATTTTCAGATACTTCACTACTAATAACCTCTTTAGCTATATCGATAGCAGCTAACATTAAATCACCTTTAATATTTTCTAAGGCTTGTCCAAACTCTTGTGAACTTTTTTCTAATGTAGATATAGAGATAGAAAATTGATTAATAGCATTGTTTATATTTGCTCCACCTTCAGCTAAAGATTGCTCTTTTCCTGCATTTACACCCTCCGCAAAAGCCTCTTTTTTAGCTTTTTCAAGTGCTAGAGCAAACTCCTCCTCTTTTGATTCAAGTCTCATCTGTAACTTGATAAAATTTGATGACATATCTTCAGTTTTTTTCATTAAAGATTCAATTAAAGAATCTTTTGAACTTTGAGATAAAGCACTAGAATCTATCTCTCTCGGTTTCGATTCTGCTTCTAAATTATTTTCTCTTAACTCTACCTGAGATGGTCTATCTTCAGTTATCTCTAAATCAGGTTCAGATATTGAACCTAAAGATTTAAAACTATATTTATTTATACGATGATTATCTTGATTTGTATCTGAAATTACGATTGCCATACTCCTAACCTATCATCTCATCGGTAGAACCCATTTGAATAGTTCCAGCCTCTGCTAATTTATTTACAACTTCAACAATTTTTCTTTGAGCCACTTCAACATCTTTCATTTTAACTGCACCAAGGAACTGCATATCCTCTTCAAATGCTTCTCTTGCTCTTGAACTCATAGCAGAGAAGAATTTCTCTTTTAGTTCATCAGGAGCAGACTTTAATGCTAACATAAGTTCAGCTTTATCTGCTGTTTTAAGAATCTCTGTAATAGCTAATTTATCTAAATCTGCCATATCTTCAAATGTAAACATCATCTCTTTAATCATAGTTGCTAACTCTTCATCAACCTGTTCAATAGTTGCAAGTGTTGCTTTAGAAGATTTAGCACCAAGACGGTTAAAGATATCTGCAACAGCACGAGTTCCACCAACTTCAACTTTATACGATGCTAAAGATTCAAGTTTAGACTCAAGAACAGCAGAAACACGTTTAATAACAGATGGAGAGATATCTCCAAGTTTTGCCATTCTCATACTCACTTCACTTCTTAATTCATCAGGAAAAAACTGTAAAGTATCAGCAGCTTCAGTAGCATCCATATGAGCTAAAATAAGTGCAATAGTTTGAGGATGTTCATGTGTAATAAAATCAGAAAGTTGTTGTGGTTTAATTTTAGAAAGATATGCAAAGTTTTGTGTTGTTTGCATACTTTTAGAAAGTTTATCTAAAACTTTTTTAGCCTCATCAGATCCTAAAGTTCTATATAAAAGTTCTCTAGCATAATCCAATCCACCTGATGTAATATATTGACTAGATTGAAATAGAGCTAAGAATTCTTCTAAAATAGCTGTGACAATAGGTTTATCTAATGTATGTGTTCCAGCAATATATTTTGAAACTTCTGTAATAGATTCAAGATTAAGATGAGCAAAAACTATTGCAGTAGCTTCATCACCTAATTGCAATAATAAGATTGACATCTTTTCAGCCATAGACATCTCATCAAATTTAACTTTTTGAGCTGGAGATAAATTTACCATTTATTACCCTTTTTCTGGATTTCCAATACCATCTGTTTCCTCTAGTAATGCTTGAAGAAGAGCTGATATTTCTGTTGGATTATCATCTAACATCTGTTTTAATTTCTCTAAAATTACATCATGCTTAAGTTCATCTTCATTTAAGTTTTCACCAAAACCTAATTGACCTTCAACTTTCTTACGCATCGCCTGAACACGTTCAACTAAGTCATCCTCTTCCTCTTCATCAAGATCTAATTTAGGTTTTTCAAACTCATCTTCCTCTTGTGTAACACTAAGCATACGCTCAGCAAATGGAGTGATAACTTTTTTATAAAGAATAAGAAGTAATAACAATACAAAAATATATTTAAAGAGTTCAGCAAATGGAAATAGATATGTTTGTGCAAAACTAACAGCTTGAGTAACACCATTTTCCTCTTTATTATCTTTATTTCTTTGAAATTGTAAGTTTTGAACACTTATTTTATCACCTCTTGTTGTATCTATACCTATCGCCTGAGAAACTAATGATGTTAAAGCAACTATATCTGATTCACTTAATGCTTTATATTCTAAAACATCTGTTTCAAGACCTTTATCATCAAGTTTATATTTGTATTGACCATCTACAAGAACAGCCGCTGTTACTCTTTTTATACGAGCAAATTGACTCTTAGTACTTGAAACTGTTTTACTAATCTCATAATTAGTTGTTCCTGTGTTTTTTTCATACTTTTCTGTTGATTTTTTATCATTTAAACCCTGAACAGGTCCTATATTACTAACTGTACCAGGAACTCCACCTATTTGTTGAGGAGAGCTACCCTCTTTTTTCTCTTCACTCACCTGTTCACTTCTTACAACATTTTCAGGATCAAATTTTTCAGATGTTGAGTTTTTAATAGAAAAATCATATTCAATAGTAACTTGTGCAACGATTTTATCTATACCACCAACAAAAGGAGAGATTACTTGAACAATTTTTTGCTGTCGTTTCTTCTCCTCTTTCGTTTTAAATCGTTGTTGAATAGTTGATAATTCACCCATTTGAGCCATCTCATCTTCATCACCTAAAGTTTCACCCTCACTATTAACTAACATAACATCAGAAGAACTCATTTTTGGAATAGCTGCTGAAACTAAATTTTTTATTCCTCTAATCTGTTTCTGAGAGAGTCTTCTTCCCTCTACCAATTCCACCATAACTGATGCAGTTGGTGGTACTTGCTTTGAGATAAAAAGAGACTCTTTAGGAAGTGCTAAACTTACTGAAACAGAGTTTATCGGAGATAGTGCATTGATAGTTCTCGATAGTTCTCCCTCTAAAGCACGGAGATGTTTAATCTGTTGATCAAAACTAGTTGCACCAAACTCTTGTGTATCAAAAAGCTCAAAACCAACACCATCATTTTTAGGAATACCTTGTGAAGCGATAGAAATTCTTTGTTTATATACAACATCTTGTGGTACTTTTATAACATTATCAGGACCAATTTCATAGGGTATCTCATCTTTTTCTAATTGTGCAATCACTTTAGCTGCATCTGATGCACTCAAAGAATCAAAAAGAGGTTCATATTTTTTATCAACCTCTTTATTTGCACTATATACCACTAAAAATATAAGAAAAGCTATAACACCAACAATAGCTGATGTAATAATAATCTTTTGCTGATTTGTTAATTTTTCAAAAAGAACAACTAACTGTGAAAAAAGTACCTTAAAATCCATAAATCTCTCTTTTTAACCCGTTATATCAAATCTGATACTAATTCGAAAAAACGACTATTTTGTTCTGTTGTTCCAACAGTTACACGAATAGCATTCATTTTATAACCACTTAAATCTCGAACTATCATCCCTTGTTGAAGAAGTTGTTGTGCTATAACTGTTGAACTAACTCTCTCTTTATCAAAAATTAATGTTACAAAATTTGTATAACTATCTATCATCTCTATATTTTTCTCTTGAACAAATAGTTCATAACGTTTCATCTCACTAAAATTAAGTTCAATAGATTTATCTACAAAATTACTATCATCAATAGCAACACTTGCTGCTTCTAAAGAGAGTGTTGTTATATTAAAAGGGGGACGAAGTTTATAAAGTTCTTTTATGATTATTGAATTTGATATACCATATCCTATTCTCATACCACCTAATCCATAGGCTTTTGAAAATGTTCCTAAATAGATTACATTATTAAATTTTGCTATTAAATCTTTTGGCTCAACTTTTTTACCCTCATCTTTTTTGATAGCATACTCCATGTAAGCACCATCAACTACTACTAAAGTATTATTATCGATCCTCTCTATAAAGGAGAATAACTCTTTAGCATCTATCGCATCACCTGTTGGGTTATTTGGTGTACATAAAAAGATAATCTCTGGCTTCTCTCTTTTATAAAGTTCATAAAATTGTTCTAAATTATGCTCTTGACTTTGAGTTCTAATTATCTCAGCTCCAACATGTTTAGCATAGATCTCATACATTGCAAAGGTTACACTATTTATTAAAATTTTTGAATTTTTATCTGCTTTAGCATGAACCAAAAATTCAATAACTTGATCACTTCCAGACCCGATAATAAGATTTTCATCTAAAACTTCAAATCTCTTTGCAAGGGCTGTTTTTAATTTGATCATAGAATCATCTGGATATAAAGCCATATTTTTTACTATATCTACAACAGCTTCTTGAACTTTAGGCGAACAACCATAAGGATTCTCATTTGAAGCAAGTTTCACAATATCTTTTGGTTCTATACCAAATTCACGAACAACAAGTTCGATAGGCTTTCCAGCTTCATAAGTTTTTATATCTTCAAGTTTTTTATTAAAATTCAATTTTCACCCTTTACATAACTTCCTAACCAAGTTACTTCTGTTGTATGTTTTGCTATAACTTTTTGTACTACTTCATCATCTATATGACCGTAAAAATCTATATAAAACCAATATCCAAAACCACTTTTATCATGTGAAGGCCGAGATTCTATTTTTGAAAGATTTATTTCAGCATCATTAAAGTCTTGTAAAAATCGAGCTAAAGAACCTGGTTCTTTAGCATTTTTCAGACGAACTAAAATAGATGTTTTATCATGTTCACTGACACCATTTTTAAAATCACTTAAAATTACAAAACGTGTAGCACTATCATGTTGATCCTCTATATTCTCAAACATTTTAGGAACACTATATAATTTAGCTGCTATGTGAGAACAGATAGCACCAGCATTAGAATCTTGAGATGCTAAAATCGCTGCCTTTGCTGTTGATTCTACTGGTATCTGTTCAATATTTAAAAGATTATGCTCCGATAAAAACTCTCTACATTGCCCAAAACCTTTATCTTTTGAATAGATTTTAGTAATAGTTTCTAAAGATGTTGCTTTTGTTGCAAAAGACATATGTATAGGCATATAAAGTTCTGCAACAATTTTTACACTACTTTTAGAAAGCAAGTCTAATGTTTCACCAACTATACCATCTCTAGAGTTTTCAATAGGAACAATACCAAATTTTGCACGCTTTGCTTCAAGTGTTTGAAAAACTCCACCTATTGAAGCAAGTGGTAAATAATCACTCATAGCCCCAAAACGACTTTCAGCAGCCTGATGAGTAAATGTCCCTTCTGGTCCTAAATAAGCGATACGTTCAGGCAGTTCAAGGTTACGTGCAACTGCAAAGATTTCTAAAAAAATAGCTTCAATTGCTATTTTATTTAATGCACCTTTCTCTTTTAAACTTTGAGAGCTTAATCTATCTATAATATCTTTTTCTCTCTCAGGACGATAGATAGCTGTTCCATTACTATTTTTAATCTCGCCAACACGATGAACAACTTTCATTCTTTTATTTAAAAGCTTTAATATCTCATTATCAATATTATCTATTGCATCTCTACAATCTTGTAATGTTTCCCATTGTGCTAAATCTTTCATATTTTCTCCAATATCTCTTGCATATTAGCAAATATTAAATCTGGTTTTAAATTTTCATCTAAAAAAGGTACAATCTCTTGAGCTGTTTTATATTTACCACTCGTTACAAAAATAGTTTTTATTCCTAACTCTTTAGCTCCACCTAAATCACCTTTAACATCATCACTTATCATTGTTATATCACTAAATTTAATAGCCATACTTTGCTCTTGAATCCTTTGTAAAGCCTCTTCATAAAAAGCTATACTTGGTTTTCCAACAACACTATAATGACAAGATGTTGCAAACTCTAGCAGTTTTAAAATAGCACCTACCCCTGGATAACGTTTAGAATTTTTTGCATAAATAGATGTTTCGTGCATTCCGACTAAAGATGCCCCAGCTAAGATAAAATCTATCATTTGAGCATACTCATCTGCACTAAAATCCTCTTTAATTGCCACAAGAACTGTTTTAGGTTCTGTATAATCTAACAGATACCCCATACTCTCTAAAGTGTCTAAAAACTCTTTTGCACCATAAGCTGCCACAGCTTTTTTTTCTACTCTAGTTTCAAGTAACATTAAAGGGTCAAGATATTTATCAAAACTGAAATTAAATCCTATTGAACGTAAATAATGATAAAAATCCTGAGAACTTTTTTTAGTATTATTTGTAACTATTAT
>Ga0256826_1002529_pt1 | contig 11079 bp, 9 predicted proteins | sample CV79metaG_FD_185975 | JGI IMG/M metagenome (GOLD analysis project Ga0256826, IMG submission 185975) | Hydrothermal vent microbial communities from East Pacific Rise, Pacific Ocean - CV79 | ecosystem: Environmental > Aquatic > Marine > Hydrothermal vents | place: Pacific Ocean: East Pacific Rise... | reverse complement strand
AAATATAGGCTAAAGTTGAATAAGCTCTATTCATAGATAGCTTTTCATTTTTAAGATATGTATTGGTAAAATTATTACCAGACCATTCACTTGATGTATGACCATTTATCTCTAACGTTTTAATCATATCTTGATAGGTATGTAAAAAGGGTAATAATTTTTTATAAAATTTTTCTATAAATATTTTTTGTTTTTTGTTTAGTGTATATTTTCCAACTTCAAAGGATAGGTCTTTATCTGAAAACTCTATGCTTAAATCTTCTCTTATGTTTATTTTATTTTTACTTATCTCTGTCGCAAATATTTTTTGTAACTCTTCATAAAAATTTATAGTCTCATGAACTACTTGAGCTAAACTAAGATCTTTATTTAGTTTTGTTATCCACATGTTGGATTCTTGAGAATTTTTATTTGTGTGTATTCCGACAATAGCTGCTTGAGAGTTATGTAGAATTTTTACACTCTTAAAAGTATCATAATTACTATCTCCAAAATGTTCCTGATCTAATAGATCTAAATTATTATTTAGTAGTATTGCAAGTGCATCGGTATTGTACTTGTCTTGAACTAAGCCAACCCCAATAATCATAGAGTTTGAGTACTCTTTAATGTCATAAATTTTAGATGAATATGAAGTTTGTATGTTCTTATCAATCAAAATATTTTTTTGTAAATTAAACTTTATTAGTCTAATCTGATTTTTAAACATATCATCTTCTTGAGAAAGTGATGCTAAAAAGTTTCCATCTTTTAATTTTATAATTTTATGTGGAGTTACAATCTTTTCATCTTTATAGTGTTCTAACCAAATCTTATCTCCATTTTCAGTTATACGCATTAAAGTTAAATTTTTGTATTTTTCATAATTTGTTTGACCTAAGACTATTATTGAGCCATCATTTGCTTCAACTGCATCTACACCATTATCATCATAAGTAGTGCCATATTTTTTGCTCCAAAGTTTTTTACCATTTTTTGAAAATCTTGTTAAATATATGTCATTTAAGCCTAGTCCAGTTTCAAATAAAGCATCATGAGGTGATCTTGAAGTTACAGATGTCCCTATGGCTAAAACACCACCATCATGAAGAGTAATGAGGTTATTTAATTTATTATGATTTTTTGTTCCAAAAACTGTTTTTGAAATTAAGTTTGCATTAGAATCAAGTTTTACAAGTATTAATGAACCATCTAGTGTATAGCCACCTACAAAATAGCCATTTTGAGATGTTTTTAAAAGTGCAACAGCTTTATTAAACTGATTTAGTTTTATAGTTTTTCTAATCTTTATATTTGCATTATTATTATCAACTTTTATAAGATGCATTTGTGAACCATACTCATTTGAAAGACTCGATAAATAATCAAAAGCATTAGTATATGTAGTTGTTGTTTTTGAAGAGTTTTTCTTATATGTTTTTATAAATCCAATAGCTGATATATCCCTATCATAGTCTTGAGTTACGTCAAGTAAGGCATTGTTGAATGGTTCATCAATAATGATTGAGTAATCATTTGAGCTTGAATAAGAAAGGCTAAATAGTATTAATAAAGATAAAATATATTTCATAATAATTTTATTAGCAAAAAATATTCCTATTCTCTTGTTCATTATTGAATTTACGTTAAAATTAAATTAATTAAAATTTTTTAAGGTGAAAATATGGGCTGGACATGTCAGCATGATTTAAAGGGTTATTGTAAATTACTAAAAGTTAGTTGTGAACCAGGGATAAAAGGGTGTATTTTAGGAAAAAGTGAGTATATCTTTTCTACAGGTAATTATGAAGAAGATAAAAGAAGATCAGATACTAAAACAGAAGAAATTGACTTTGCTGCTCTAGCTAAAAGTAATTAATAAATCTTTTGAAAAAAATATAATTTTAACTATGGAATAACAATTGCTATAACATACTTAATTCAAGGATTAATTATGAGATTTTTAGTAATTTTTATTTTTTTATACTCTAGTATTTACGGAGCTAAGATTAGTGATGTAGCCAATATTGTTGGAGTAAGAGACAATCATCTTATAGGCTATTCTCTTGTTGTTGGTTTAAATAAAACTGGAGATGGAACTACATCAAAGTTTACACTTCAATCAATTTCAAATATGTTAAAAGCTATGAATATTAATATGAATCCAGTTGATATAAAATCAAAAAATGTTGCAGCAGTTGTAGTTACTGCAGAACTAAAACCATTTTCTCGTCAAGGGGATAAATTTAATATAACTGTTTCATCTATTGGTGATGCGAAATCACTTGAGGGTGGGACACTTCTCATGACACCTTTAAAAGGGGTAGATGGTAAAATTTATGCACTTGCTCAAGGTTCTATAAGTATTGGTGGTAGAAATTCTGGTGCGGCAAGTAACTCTCATGCTACTGTTGGGCTTATTTACAATGGTGGTTTAGTTGAAAGAGAAATAACACTAAATCTGTACAATCAAGAATATGTAACATTATCTTTAAAAGAATCAAATTTTAAAAATTCTGTAAGCATACAAAAATCAGTAAATAATTTTTATAATACTCAAGTTGCAGTTGCAATGGATCCTCGCACAGTAAAGCTTAAAAAACCTAAAAATCGTTCTATGATAGAGTTTTTAGCAGAAGTTCAAGATATTGACATGAACTATAATGTTAAACATAAAATAGTGATAAATGAGAGAACTGGTACTATTATTTCTGGTGTTGGAATATATATAAAACCTATAATATTAACTCATGGAGATATTACGATTAAGATTAAAGAACAGCTAGAAGTTAGTAATCCAGCTGGTTCTGTAAAAGTTGATGAAAATGCTGTGATTGGTTTAAATGAAAATGAACTTTATACTAAAAAAGGTACAACAACAGTAGCAAATCTTGTTCGTTCACTGCAAAAACTTGGGGCTACACCAAAAGATATTATCTCTATCTTAGAAGCTATGAAAAGTGCTGGATCAATTTCAGCAGAATTAAAAATAATATAAGGAATCAATTATGTATGGGAATAGTTCAATAAATCTCCAAACACAGCTTATATCACAACAACATCAAATTCCTAAAATAGACCCAAAAGCAGAGGATGCAGAGCTAAGAAAGCAAACTGATGCATTTGAGTCTGTGATAGTGAAAATGTTGATGGATAATGCAATGAAAGATGATAAAAATCTTTTTTCTGCACAAAATGATCCAGGTGATAAAATATACAAATCTATGTATAGAGATGAGTTATCAAAAGCTAGTGCAGGGAGTTTTGGATTTTCACAAATGTTGTATGATTATTTGAGTCAAAAAGCTTAAGTTTTCAGTATTATTGTCGATATAGTTGTATATGAAAAAACTAAGAGATAATAAAAGGAAAAGTTATGATTTCACAAGTCAATAATGCGGTTCTTCAAAATGCATACAAAGGTGTGCAGAGTAAAGAAACTACGCAAAAAACAAATGTGTCACAGCAAGGGGATACCAGTAAAGTAGAGCAAATTAAAGAAGCTTTAGATTCTGGTGAGTATAAAATAAACTTAGAAGCATTATCTAGAAAAATTGCTGATGAGTTGATGTAGATAAAACAAAAAGTTTAAGGATTGAATTATGCTATCTTATCATTTACAAGGCGCACTTAGCGACTTAAGAGACCTAATTAAAATTACAGAGTCAGATATGGAAGATATAAAGTTAGCAAATCATAATCCGCAATTTGATAGATTATCTTTAAAAGAAGAAAAATTAAAAAGTTTTGAATCAAAAAAAGCAATGATAGATCATGAGATTTCAGCTCTCATGAGTACAAATCCAGATACAGACCTCCCTCAACTTTTAAGTGATGAACAACACAATTATTTAGATGAATTAAAAATAGAATTATCTAATCTAAGAGATATAAATAAAAAATATGCAAAATTAGTTTTAACTGTTAGTAATTTATATAATACATTTTTAGAAAGATTAGTACCCACTGAGATGCAAGGCTATAAAAAAGTAGCATCAAAAGACCCGTCTATCTTGGAAGTGAGAGTATAAGATGCCTTCAATATTTAACACATTAAACATTGGTTATACGGGCTTAAATGCTGCTCAAATTAGTGTAAATACAACTTCACATAATATTACAAATGCAGAAACAGAGGGATATACTCGACAAAGAGTTGTTACTTCTGCTTCGACACCTATTTCTATGGCTCCTGGTCAAGTTGGTAATGGTGTTGAGATTAATGATATTGTTAGAATATTTGATCATTTTGTTTTTGAAAAATATACAAAAGTATCTGCAGATAAAGAGTACTCAGATTTTACACGAACAACAATGGAAGAGTTATCAACTTATTTTCCAGAAATTGATGGTGTTGGTATAAAGTCTGATTTAGCAGAGTACTATAATATGTGGCAAACTTTTGCTGATAATCCAGATAATGAGTCAATAAAACTAGCTCTTGCTAATCAAACAGAGCAATTAACTCAAAATATATCTGCTACACAAAATAAAATACTTGATTTACAATCAAGTGTAAATGAACAACTTTTTGTAAATGTTACAGAGGTAAATACTTTAGCCGAAGAATTAGCTAACCTAAACAAGGGTATAGATTTAGCAGAGGCTGGTGATGGTTATACTGCTAATGATTTACGTGATAAAAGAAGCACGATAGAGCTTAATTTATCTAAGTTAATTGGTGCAAATATAAATGTTGGTGGTGTTGAGTCGGATGTTTCAAACTCATCAGATACAGTAACTGGTAGTTATAACCTTAGTGTAAATGGTTTTAACATTGTAGATGGAAGTACATTTCATCCAATAAAAATTGTAAGTACTGGAAGTACAGGATTTTATGATTTATCTTATGAAAGACAAGATGCTGTACTTTTAGATATGTCTGAAAAAATTACAGGTGGTAGAATAGGTGCAATATTAGAACTTCGTGGTGCTAGCATAAAAGATACGACAAGTGGTGTCCCAACTGATGGAATACTTCAAGGTTTTGTAGCAGAATTAGATGCTTTTTCTTCTAGACTTATAGAATCTACAAATAATCTTTATGCATCAACTCCTAAGGATAGAATGACATCAAATTCTATAGAGATACAATCTAATGATTCAATACTTACTAATATGTCTAGTGTAAATAAAGGTAGTTTTGATATAGTTATTTATGATATAGATGGTAAAGAAGTGTCAAGTAGAAAGGTAGATATTGATATCGCAACTACAATGAGTGGGATAGCAGGATCAAATTCTATACAAGCTCAAATAGAAGCGAATACTGATGATAATAGTGATGGTAGTGCTATTAATGATGTTGATGATTTTATATCTTATAGTTTTACTCCAGGTTCTGATGGTTATAATCAGATTGAATTTATAATGGATGTAGCTTCTGCTGATAAAGGATATACATTTTCTATTAAAGATAATTTAACAAGCGATTCTTTTAACTCAGGTACAAATTTTGCAGGAGCTACGGGACTAAGTAGATACTTTGATGGTTCTAAAGGTAGTGATATTCGTCTGAATTTTGATTTAGAAGAAAACTCATCTTTGATTTCTGGTGGTAAATCATCAAGTAATGGTGATAATTCTTTAGCTATAGATATGGTACAACAACAATTTGAAGAGTACACTTTTAATGTTGGTGACTCTACAACCTATAACACTACAATTTATGGAATGTTTGATTTAGTTTCTACAAGTATAGGTGTACAAACAAATCAAACTATATCAATTAATGATTCACTAACTGCACAATTTAATGCTACTCAACAAGAGTATTCTTCAGTATCTGAAGTAAGTATAGATGAAGAATTAACAAACCTTATAAAGTACCAAACTGCTTATGGTGCAGCATCAAAAATAATTACAACAGTAGATCAAATGATGCAAACACTTCTTGGTATAAAACAGTAAAGTTTTAGATGCCTCGATTTAGTATTTTTATACTCTTATTTATTTTTGTTTTTTCGTTTTTTGGTTCAGTATTTTATGTAGTAAATCCATATAGTCTAAATGCAGATGCTATTTTGTTGTCACCATCACATGAGTATTTACTTGGTACAGATAGATTAGGTAGGGATATTTTAGCAAGGCTCATGGAGGGTGGTAAAGTATCACTTATCATTGGGGTAGGGAGTGCTTTTATAGCATCTATTTTAGGGCTATTTTTAGGTTCAATGGCTGGATACTTTAAGGGAATTGTAGATAAAAGTTTTATAGTTATAGTTGATTTGTTTTTGACATTTCCAACTTTCTTTCTTCTTTTAGCACTAGTAAGTTATGTAAATGCTTCAGCTTTAGTACTAATAATTATTATTTCAATAACAGGTTGGATGACAACTGCTAGACTTATTCGCTCTGAGAGTTTTAAAATAACTTCACAAGCATATATAAAAATACTAAATATTGCTAAAGTTCCTAAAATGAAAATACTTTTTAAATACTATGCACCAATATTAGCACCAATTTATTTTGTAAGTTTTACATTTGGTGTAGGTGGGGCTATATTAGCAGAATCAGGATTAAGCTTTTTAGGTCTTGGGATTGTAGCTCCACAGATGAGTTGGGGTACTATTTTAAGTGGAGGAAAAGAAGTTATAGAAATAGCTTGGTGGGTTAGTTTTTTCCCTGGAATTATGATATTTTTAGTTACTTTTTCACTTATAAATATATCAAATTATCTTCAACAACTTACAAATAAAAAACAGATTCAAAATTAAATAATTAGTGGCACTTTTTTTGCTTAAATAAGTAAATAAAGTATAAATATATAAGGTAGTAAATGGCTGAGGAATTAGAAGAAGATATTATCATCATTGAAGATAGTGATGCAGCTGATGAAGTTGTAGAGAATAATGATTCTGATTCTATTGAAAATACTAAACAAAAAAGTAAAAAGCCACTTATATTTATCGGTATTGGTGTTTTAGTTGTAATAATTATAACCGTTATTATTTTACTTACATCTAACGATGAAGAAGTAGTTGTCAATAATGATAATCTTAATAATATTGATGAAAGATTAAGTGAAGATACAAAAAAAACAATAGAGCCTACAAAAATAGAAAGTATGATAGCAAAAGCAGACTATTTGTACTCTAGTGGTTCAAAAACTGAAGCATTGTCAATATATGAAGATATTGCTCATTATAGTGAAGCTGTATCTGCATACAATCTAGGAGTTGCTCAACTAAAAGATTCTCAATATGAAACTGCACTTTTATCTTTTCAAAAAGCAATTCAAAATAATGAAAAAAGATGTGTTAGTGCAATAAATGCAGCTGTATGTTGTTTGCATTTACAAAAGAAAAAAAGTTTTAAGTACTATATTGATTTAGCTTATGCTTATCTTGCAGGTGAAAGAAAATCACCACTTTATTCATATTATTATACACTCATAAATTACTATAAGCAAAATTATTTAGCAGCATTAGCATCTTTAAAAAATTCAACTACAAAAGAGTATATAAATACTCAAAATTCTCTAAGTGCTAAAATAAATGTTTTATTTAAAAATGATTATGATGCTATTGAAAATTTGGAAAATAACATAGAATCTCATGATGATACTCCTGATGATTTTTCTTTGGGTTTACTGTATGCAAGAATTGGTGATTTACCTCTTGCAAAACAGTATCTTCAAGCTGCAATAGTTAAAAATATTGAGCCTGCTAAAGCACAACTTGCTCTTGGATTAATTAATCTAAAAGCTGGTCAAATTAAAGATGGGGCAAAAGAGATAGATAATGTTACAGATATGTTTGAGGATGAAATTTATAAATATTATCCAATCAAAGTAACATTAAAAGATTCCCTTTTCAATGTAGATAAAGCCCAAGAGAGATATAGAAATATTAGTCTTAAAAGTAAACGAATAATTTATCAAAAAATCTTTTATTTTTCTCCATATAAAGTTTTTAATGCTAACAAAACAATAAGTGATATACAAAAAGGAAATGCAAATATTTATATCAATAATGTAGATTCTGCAAAATTATATTTAAGAAAAAGTGTATCTTCTTCTAATGTAAATATAGGAATAGTTCAAGCAATAAATGAAGCACTATCTTTTAAACTTAGAAAAGCAAATGCTTTACTTCAAAAATTGGTAAAAATTCAGCCGAAACATTCTATTCTTCATTATAATCTTGCACTTACTTATGCTCAAATGGGTGATATGCTTAATGCACATAAGCATTTTATACGCTCATATAATCTTGATGCAAAAAATTATATATCTGGAATATATGCTGTTATGACTTCACAGTTAATAAATAAACAAAGCCCAAAACTACTTGAAATAATAAAAGATTCCATAGCTCATGAAGAGTTTAATGAGAGTATAGATCTATATAAAACTTTGTTGTTTATATCTCAAAATGATTATATTTCAACTGCTGATTGGTTACATAATACATATAAGAAAAAACCATTATATTTAGCACTTGATATTATAATAGCCCTTGAGCAAAAGAATAAAAGTATTGCTAAAAACTCAGCAAATAAACTAACAATAATGCTTCCTGATGAGATAGTTCCACATATGCTTTATATTGATGCTTACTTTGGTGACTTGAAAGTAAAAGAATATGCAAATAAAGTTTTAAACTATTTAAAAAATCAAAAACTTAGTTTTGCAGATTTATATTACGGACCATATATAACAAGATATTTATACACGCAACAAACTCTAATAACAGGAAGATTGTATTTCCTAAGAGAACAATTAAAAAATGTTTTATCAACCACTACAAATGATACTCGTGATTTGACTTCAGTACTTGCTTTAACATCTTTATATGATAAAGCCTTTGAAGAATCATATACGCTATATAATACTCTTATAGATGATTTAAAAATAAGAGATCCATATACTTTGCTTCTTGGTGCGATTGCTTCAATAAGTGCTGGACATAATGCAAATGCAATAGCTTTATTAGAGTTAGCAAAAAGAAAAGATACAAATAACTTTGAGAGTCGTTATGCTTTAGGGCTTTTATATCTTGAGATAAAAAACAATAAAGGTGCAGTTATTCAGTTTTCTAGGATAGAGAAGAATAATTTTAGTTCTGAATATTTTAACTTTGAAGTAGATTTACAAAAACTGTTATTTGAAAAAGAAAAGAGAGTTAAGTAAAATAAATTACTTAACGTGTAAAATAACCTACTAAACTCTCAGCAGCTTTTATTTCAGCACCTACATTTAAATTCATTCTAAAGTTTTTTGGTAAATATAAAGTAGTAATACCATTTACCATGAAGCCATATCTAGTACCTTGTTGTACCTTTTGAGATTTTATAATATTTAAATCTATTGCTTTAAAACTTTGTTTTAATCTATGTTCAACTTTTATGCTATTATTATTTGTATCTTTAAATGTTAGTACAATATTTTCATTTATATCTTTAAATAGTAAAGATTTTTTAGAAACTCTAGCACCTCTTTGAATTTTAATAGTATCTACAGTTGAGCTAAGTGGTATGCGAAGGAGTCCAATATTTGAACATTTTGCTTCTATTTCTAATTTGTAAGCATACTCAGAATCTTTTAATTCCTCTATAGAGTTAACCGTACCATCAACAGGACTGATAACACTTGCTTCTTCAAATGTTGAAATAACTCGCTCTGGATTTCTAAAAATAAAAATAAAAAATATTATGGTAATAAATGAGATAAACTCTAAAATAGCAAAATCTAAAATACTAAAAACTAAAAATGCTCCAATAGCACAAGTTATATATTTAAAACCCTCTTTTGCTATTGGTAATAGATTATTAGTCCTCATTTTCTTCCTCTTTTGACATACTTGCATCAACTTTAAGTTCTTCTTCTATAGTTTCAATATCTTTTATAACTTTAGAATTTATATTGTTTTCTTTTTCAAAATCAATAATTATTTCTCTTACTTCATCACCTGTAATATTTTCTTTTTTGTAAAGAAGTTTAACAATACCCTCAATGGCATCTTTATATTCTTCAAGTCTTGCAACAACTTCTTCATAATGTTTAGATAGTGATGATTTTATAAATTCATCCATATTTTCAGCCATCTTATCGCTATATTCACGACTTGCTTGACCTCCACCACCTAAAAATGATTGTCTACTTTTTTCTAAAACCATTAAACCAGCAACATCACTCATTCCATAAGTTTGAACCATGGATTTTATAATATCTGTTGCTCTTTCTAAATCATTTCCAGCACCAGTACTTATTTCACCAATAAATACTTGCTCAGCTGCACGACCACCAAGAAGTACGTCAACCTCTGCCCACATCTCATGACGCTGCATCATGAAGCGATTTTCTTCTGGTTTATTTAGAGTATATCCTAACGCAGCTAGTCCACGAGGTACAATAGAAACTTTAGATACTTTTTTAGCACCCTCAGTAGTTTCAGCTAAAAGGGCATGACCACTCTCATGATATGCAACTATCTTTTTCTCTTTTGGATTTATACGACGAGATTTTTTACTTAAACCTGCAATAGCTCTTTCAACTGATTCATACATATCTTTTTGTTTTACAGTTTTTTGACTTTTACGACCAGCTAGAAGTGCTGCTTCATTTACAATATTTGCTAAATCTGCACCAGCAAGACCAGCTGTTAAGCGTGCAACTTCTTTAACATCAACATCCTTATCCATTTTCACACCTTTCATGTGAACATGTAGTATCTTAACACGACCTTCAAAATCAGGTTTATCAACTAAAACTTGTCTATCAAAACGACCTGGGCGAAGAAGTGCTTGGTCTAAGATTTCTGGTCTATTTGTTGCAGCTAAAATGATAACTGGTGTATCAGTTCCAAACCCATCCATCTCAGCAAGAAGCTGATTTAGTGTTTGTTCTCGTTCATCATTTCCACCCATATTTGCCCCAGCTGAACGACTTTTACCAATAGCATCAATTTCATCAATGAAGATAATACTTGGAGCATCTTTTTTTGCTTGTTCAAATAAGTCACGAACACGAGCCGCACCAACACCAACAAACATCTCAATAAATGAAGAACCAGTTACAGAGAAAAATGGAACTTCTGCTTCACCAGCAACAGCTTTTGCAAGTAATGTTTTACCAGTACCAGGGCTTCCCACAAGTAG
>Ga0256826_1002528_pt1 | contig 11080 bp, 10 predicted proteins | sample CV79metaG_FD_185975 | JGI IMG/M metagenome (GOLD analysis project Ga0256826, IMG submission 185975) | Hydrothermal vent microbial communities from East Pacific Rise, Pacific Ocean - CV79 | ecosystem: Environmental > Aquatic > Marine > Hydrothermal vents | place: Pacific Ocean: East Pacific Rise... | reverse complement strand
CATTTAGTTCTACTATTTTTAGTTGCATTTTATATCCTTGATATTTATTTTAGTGTATTATATATTTAAATAATATATTTGTCATTAACTTATGTTAAATTCATATGCTTTCTTATACGAGATAATGCGACTTCTGTTATACCTAAATATGAAGCTATGTGATAATTTTGGACAACACCAACTATAATAGAATATTCATCTAAAAATTTTTCATATCTTTCTTGTGCGCTTAAAAGTAAAAAGTCTGCTTCCCTTCTCTCTTTTTTGATAATCAAATTTTCATATATTCTTAATGTTAAATTATTCCAAGAGGAATACTTAATTCCTAACTCTATAAAATCTTTATATGATATGTATAAAACTTCCATTTTAGATAATGCTTCTACAAAGTATGGTGAAGTTTCATCTTTTGTAGAGGAAGATATACTTCCTATAAGATGTCCTTTTTTTTGAGCAAATGATTTATTAAACTCTTTTCCATCACTAGTTAAATAATAATATCTAGCTAACCCATCTATTAAAAAATAAAAATCATCAACTTTATCTCCCATACAAAATAGATATTCACCTTTTTGTAAAGTTTTTATTTTAAATAACTCACTTGCATCATCCCATATTGATTTAGAAATAGGAGATATTTTATTTAATATTTGGTGTAAAACATCTAGTTGCTTATCTTGATTCATTTTATTTTTTATTATTAATTGCATATTCTACAGCTTTTTTAGCATGTATAGTTGTAGTATCATATAACTTTATATCAGTATCTTCTTGCTTTATAAGCATTGATATCTCTGTACATCCAAGGATTATTGCCTCGGCACCATGGTTTACTAAATTGTGAATTATTGCTAAATATTCATTTTTTGATTCTACTTTTATCTTGCCTAGACAAAGTTCGTTATAAATAATATCATGAATAATTTTAATATCATATGCAGATGGAACAAGGACATCTAAGTTAAATTTATCTTTTAACCTACCTTTATAAAACTCTTGTTCCATAGTAAAAGAAGTACCTAATAATCCAACTTTTTTTATACCATCCTTTATCAAGACTTCAGCAGTAGCATCTGCAATGTGTAGAATAGGTATATTTATATTTGACTCTATTTGAGAAGCTACTTTATGCATTGTATTTGTACAAATAAGTAAAAAGTCAGCTTGTGCATTTTCTATATCTTTTGCCTCTTTAGTAAGAATTTTTGCTGTTTCTTCCCAATCACCTTTATGTTGTAATTGTTCAATTTCATTAAAATCAACACTATTTAAAATCACTTTTGCACTATGAAGTCCACCAAGTTTTCTTTTAATCTCTTCATTAATTATTTTATAATAGTTTGCTGAACTTTCCCAACTCATACCGCCTAAAAGCCCTATCTTTAACATATACTATTTCTCATATATTACCTTTTTTATATTTCATAATAATTATAATCTATACTTATAGTTTAAACTCTTATTCTAATTTAAAAATTTATAACCAATATTGTTTCGATTTGAAACAATAACAAAGAAAAACTTAAAAAGATTGCAAAATAGTATATTTTATACATAACTTATACATAATATTGCACTAGAATAAATCTTTAAACAATTTAGGAGTTGAAATGAAAAAAATATTAAAATTATCTTTAGCAACAGCTATGGTATGTGGTGTTATTGCTAACGCTGGAACATTAGAAAATGTTAAGAAACAAGGTTTTCTTAAATGTGGTGTTTCTACAGGTCTTCCAGGATTTGCAGAAGTTGGTTCAGATAAACAATGGAAAGGTCTAGACGTTGATATGTGTAGATCAGTTGCAGCTGCCGTTTTAGGTGATGCTTCAAAAGTTAAAATTGTACCATTAACTGCAAAAGAAAGATTTACAGCACTTCAAAGTGGTGAAATTGATTTATTATCTAGAAATACAACATGGACTCAAAGTAGAGATACATCATTAGGTGTAAATTTTGCTGGTGTAAATTACTATGATGGTCAAGGTTTTTTAGTAGCTAATGGCGTAGCAAATAGTGCTAAAGATCTTGATGGTGCTTCAGTTTGTATTACTGCTGGAACAACAACAGAGCTTAATCTTGCAGAATATTTCAAAGCAAATGGTATGAAATATAACCCTATTACTTATGATACAGCTGACCAAGTAAGAAAAGGTTTTGAAGCTGGTAGATGTGATCTTATCACTTCTGATGCTTCTCAATTATATGCAATAAGAACTCAACTAGAGCATCCTTCAAAATTTAAGGTTTTACCTGAAATTATTTCAAAAGAGCCTTTAGGACCACTAGTAAGACAAGGTGATGACAATTGGTTTAACATTGTAAAATGGTCATTAAATGCACTTAAAACTGCTGAAGAATTTGGTGTAACATCTAAAAATGTTGATGATCAAGCTGCAAACTCTAAAGCTCCTGAAGTAAAAAGACTTCTTGGAACTCAAGGTAATTTAGGTAAAACAATGGGTCTTAAGAAAGATTGGGCTTATAATATTATCAAACAAGTTGGTAACTATGGTGAATCGTTCAAAAGAAATGTCGGAGAAGACTCTCCTCTTAAAATTTCAAGAGGATTAAATGCTCTATGGAAAAATGGTGGATTACAATATTCTCCTCCATTCAGATAGAAATATCTATTAAAACTCAAGCATCTGCTTGAGTTTTTTGCTTTTAGTATAAATAAATAATTATACATTCGCATATTTATTTATTTATATTAATAAATTAAAAATAACAAAAAGGTTTTTCGTGTCTATTTTAAATAACAAATTATTTCGAGATATTGTATCTCAACTTATAGTAGTAATAGGTCTTGTATTTTTCATATGGACTATAACTTCTAATTTACAACACAATGTTGATAGTCGAGGAATCACGACAGGATTTGATTTCTTTGCTCATACTGCTGGGTTTGGGATAAGTGAATCTCCAATATTCTATGATGATGAGTCTACATATTTTAGAGCATTTCTTGTTGGTGTATCAAATACACTAATTGTTTCAGCAGTTGGAATATTTTTTGCAACAATTATTGGACTTATTGTTGGTATTGCTAGATTATCAAAAAACTTTATCGTATCAAAACTAGCATTAGCTTATATAGAATTTTTTAGAAATATACCATTGTTACTTCAAATTCTTTTTTGGTACAACGTTGTTCTAGCAACATTACCAAATCCAAGAGGAAGTATAGAACTAATATTTAATTCATTTTTAAATAATCGTGGATTATATGTACCAAAAGCTTTATTTGAAAATGGATTTCTTATCATATTTATAGCTATTATTTTAGCAATAATTATATCAATATTTATATCTAAAAGAGCAAAACATAAATTTGAAGAGACAGGAAAAGAAACAACAGTATATCCTGCAATATTAGCTGTAATGATTGGGCTTCCTTTATTAGCTTATAATCTTTCTGGTGGGGGATTAAGTTTTGATAATCCACATCTACAAGGATTCAATTTCAAAGGTGGTATGAATTTCTCACCAGAATTCTTAGCTTTATCTTTTGCGCTTAGTGTTTATACTGCATCTTTAATAGCAGAAGCGATTAGAAGTGGTATTGAATCTGTACCAACAGGTCAAAAAGAAGCAGCAGCTTCTCTAGGATTAAATAGTTTTAAGTCTTTAAAATTAGTAGTTCTTCCTCAAGCTATAAGAATAGCAGTACCTCCTATTATTGGACAATATTTAAACTTAATTAAAAATTCATCATTAGCGACAGCAATTGGTTATCCTGATATTGTAACAGTTTTTAGTGGTACAGTCTTAAATCAAACAGGACAAGCTATCGAGATAATTGCAGTTACAATGGGAGTATATTTAACAATTAGTTTAAGTGTATCTGTATTGTTAAATATTGTTAATAAAAAATTAGAAATAAAAGGGAGATAAAATGGCAGTTTACAATATAAAACAAGCAAAACCAGCTCCTATTAAAAATAGCGGTATTATTTATTGGATGAAAGAAAATTTATTTTCTACACCTGTAGATATTATTCAATCATTGATTGTAATATCATTTTTAATATGGTCAATTACTGGATTTTTAGACTGGGCAGTATTTAATGCAACATTTTCAGGTTCTATAAAAACTGATGCTGTAGGAACAGGGGCAAACTGGATTTTTATAAAAGAAAAGATAGGTATGTTTACATATGGGTTTTATCCAGAAAATCAATTATATAGAATTAATATAGTATTTTCTTTATTTTTTGTTACAGTTATATTATTTAAATATGTAGCTAATACTTTAAAACAAAGAATATTTATATTTTTAGCATATCCTGTTATATCATTCTTTTTAATATCTGGTGGGTACTTTGGTTTAGAAACTGTATCAACTGATAAATGGGGTGGATTATTATTAACACTTGTTATTGCTTCTGTAGGTATTACATTATCTATACCCTTTGGTATTATGTTAGCATTTGGAAGACAATCAAAACTACCAATAATTAAAAATTTAAGTGTTTTATACATTGAGTTTATTAGAGCGGTACCACTTATTACTATGCTTTTTATGGGGTCTGTATTGTTACCATTATTTTTTCAAGAAGGTGTAGAGTTAGATAAATTATTACGAGCATTGATTGTTATTACTATGGTTGAGTCAGCATTTATTTCTGAAGCCGTAAGAGGTGGACTTCAAGCTATCACAAGAGGACAATATGAAGCCGCTGATTCATTAGGTTTAGGTTATTGGCAAAAAATGATTTTGGTAATATTACCACAAGCACTAAAAGTTGCTATTCCAAATATAGTGGGAATTTCAATAGAGTTATTTAAAGATACATCATTAGTTATGATTATAGGATTATTTGATCTACTTTCTATGGTACATTTAACATCAAATGATTCAAATTGGCTAGGTATGGAAACAGAAGGTTATGTATTTGTAACATTTGTGTATTTCATATTTTGTTATGGTATGTCAAAATATAGTATGATTTTAGAAGATAGATTTAATACAAACAATAGATAAAATAGGAATAAAGAGATGAATAAAGAAAATATAATAGAGATAAAAAATTTAAATAAATGGTATGGTGACTTCCATGTACTAAAAGATATAAACCTAAATATAAAAAAAGGTGAAATTTTAGTTATATGTGGACCATCTGGTAGTGGTAAATCAACTGTTACTAGATGTATGAATTATCTTGAAACATTTCAAGAGGGTACTATAAATGTTAATGGAACAAATCTAGAAGATGATGTAAAAAAGATTAAGCAAGTAAGAAGTGAAGTAGCAATGGTATTCCAACACTTCGAACTATTTCCACATCTTAGTATTTTAGACAATCTTATCCTAGCTCCTATGCATGTCCATGGTATTCCAAAAAAAGAAGCTGTAGATACTGCAATGATGTATTTAGAAAGAGTAAATATTGCAGATCAAGCAGACAAGTATCCAAATCAACTAAGTGGTGGACAAAAACAAAGAGTTGCGATAGCTAGAGCACTTTGTGCAAACCCAAAAATTATGCTTTTTGATGAGCCTACATCTGCACTTGATCCTGAGATGATTAGTGAAGTTCTTGATGTTATGATGGAGTTAGCAAATGAAGATAAAACTATGATTTGTGTTACTCACGAGATGGGATTTGCAAAAAAAGTTGCTGATAGAGTTATCTTTATGGATGCAGGACAAATTATAGAAGAAAATACTCCAGATGAATTTTTTAATAATCCGAAAAGTGATAGACTAAAACTATTTTTAGAACAAATACTAGCTCACTAGTGTTATAGAATGTTAGAGGTTGCTGAGTATATAGGTATAATATCTTTTACACTTAGTGGCTTCTATATAGCAGTTAGAAATAACCTTGATATTTTAGGTATATTTATAGCTGCATTTCTAACTGCCCTTGGTGGTGGTATAATAAGAGATGCTATTACTAGTACATCTCCTACATCTTTAACTTCTATATATCCATTTTTAACTGTACTTTTTGTTGTACTGTTACTATTATTATTACAGTTTCATAAAAAACAAGACTATGAAAGAAAACCTATCTTTGTATTTATTGATAGTATTGGACTAATATCTTTTTCAATCTCTGGTTCACTTATAGCTATTGAGCATGGATTTGCACTATCTGGTGTGATTATTTTATCTTTTATTACTGCTTTGGGTGGTGGAATATTCAGGGATATTCTTCTAAATGTTGTACCTTATGTATTAAAAGGTGGATTTTATGGAATCATATCTATCATTATTGGTGTTTTAATTTATATATTAAATTATCTTAATCTACTTGGAATCTTATCACTTAGTATATTATTTGTCTTTGGTATAATTCTCCGATGGATCGCTTTTAAGAAAAATTGGAAATTGCCTAATTATACTGTTAAATAACATTATAATTCTATTTTAAAACTACTTCCATTTTCACTACTATCTACACTAATTTTTGCTTTCATATTTTTTTCTATAATTATTTTTGACATATAAAGACCTATTCCTGTACCTTTTGCATCATCTTTTGTTGTAAAATATGGATCAAATATTTTATCAATTAACTCTTTTTTTATACCATTTGCATTATCTCTAATAACTATTATTATTGATTTATTTTGCCACACCTCTATAATAATTTTCGGATCTTTAATATTATCAGTGATTAACGCATCTTTAGCATTTGATATTAGATTTAGAATCACTTGTTCAAATTCATTTTGATAACTATTTACTTTAATATTTTTATTAATATTTTGTATAATATTAATAGAATACTCCTCTAACATAGGCTTTGTTATCTCTATAACTCTTTGTATTGAATCATTTATAGTAAACTCACCTTTTATTTTATTTGGTTTAAAAAAGGTTCTAAAATCATCAATAGTTTTTGACATATACTCCAATAGTACCTCTACCTCTTTTGACTTTTTATCCATCAGTTTAGTATCTAACTTATCTAGCTTATGATGTAACTTTATATTCATCATAATAGCTGCTAACTCACTTATAGGTTGTCGCCATTGGTGTGCAATCAAACTTATGGTCTCACCAAGAGCAATAAACTTTGACTTTTGCATCAATATCTGCTCTTGCTCTTTATTTTTTTCAACCTCTTTTTTAACTCTACAATCTAGCTCTCTATTTAATATTGCTAAATCTTTTGTAGTTTTTTTCACCATTTTATTTTTATCATTAATAATACACTCTATTTTTTTACCTATAAAATATACTATTATCATAGCAACAATTGATAATAAAAAGAATATAAATATATTTTGTTTAATCTGATTTTGTACTCTTTTCTTTAAAAGATTTTTTTTAATAATAATATCTCTTTGAATATCATCTTCATATATACCTTTTGCAATTATCCAATTTAAAGGTTCATAGTATTTAAAATAAGATATTTTCTGTTCAATTTTATCACTTCTAGTTTTTTTATAAGCATATGTAACTATAGAATCACCTTTTTTTCTAATATCATCCATAAACTTTTCTCTAAAACTAAAACCATTTATATCTTTATAATTTGTTGAGATATATTTACCAACAATATCTTTTCTATTTGGATTTATAATCATCTTCGCAAAATTATCACCACCATTTTTATCTATTAGCATATATACAAATATATAGTTACTCTTTTGCTTATCAAAAGATATAGAATCAATCCATACTTTTATCTCTTCTCTTATTCTCTTAGTTTTTAATTGTTCTTTTGTATACTTATATTCAATCATCTCTATAATATGAGATATATCATCTTCTAAATCTTTTTTTTGTTTATTTTTATTTTCATTTTTTAAGATTCTAACTGTATCATCATACTCTTTTATCTGATTTTTATAGTAAAATAGTGATATTAATAATGTATTTGATAAAATAATCAATATTGTTGTAGTCATAATAATTTTTGAGATATTTTTATATCCAAACCAATTCATAAGGAGCCTTTTTGTGAATGATATTCTTTTAAATAAACTAAAGAATTATACCCTATTATTTGTAGAAAATGAAAAAGGTATTCGTGAAAATTTTGAACAATTTTTTAATCTACTATTTAAAGAAGTATATATAGCTAATGATGGTATAGAGGCTTTTGAAATATATAAAGACAACAAACTAGATTTAATAATTACTGATATAAAAATGCCAAATATGGATGGTATAGAACTAGTTAAAAAAATCAGACAAGAAAATAACGATATTTCTATAGTTATTATATCTGCTCATACAGATGTAGAGTATCTACTTCAAAGTATATCATTAAATTTAATAGAATATATTGTAAAACCACTAAGCGAAGAGAAACTTTTTAATATGTTTGATAAATTTTTACCAAAAGAAAATAATAAATTCAATTTAAATATTGCAAAAAACCAAATAAGTATTGATAAAGAATTATTCTACTTAAGTTTAAAGGAGACCATGTTTTTAGATAAACTAATTCAAAGTAACAGAATAATATCCTATCATGAGATAGAATGTGATCTATGGGAGGGTAAAATAATGAGTCAAAATGCCCTTAGATTATTTATAAAAAACTTAAGAAAAAAACTACCAAAAGATTTAATCAAAAATATTCCAAATCAAGGATATATTTTAAATAGATAACAAATTGCCATCTATTTACAAAATCTAAAATATTTATACTATAATTCAAAATAATATCATAAAGGTTACATTATGGCAAAGAAAAAATCATCAACATTTGAGTGTCAACATTGTGGAGAGCAAAGTGCTAAATGGCTAGGAAAATGTCCTAGTTGTGGAGGATGGGATAGTTTTGTTGAACTAACAAGTGAACAAAAAGAGGTGATAAAAAAAGTTGCAAAAGCTACATCTGAAAGTTCAAAAGCAATATCTATTACAAAAGTAAAACAAGATAATATAACTAGATTTTCAACGTATAATGAAGAGTTTGATTTGGTTTTAGGTGGTGGAGTAGTACCTGGAAGTTTAACTCTAATAGGTGGTAGTCCTGGTGTTGGAAAGTCAACATTGCTTTTAAAAATTGCAGGAAATTTAGCAAAAAGTGGGAAAAAAGTATTATACGTATCAGGAGAAGAATCTAGTAGTCAAATAAAAATGAGAGCTATAAGACTAGATGCTTCACAAGATAACTTATATCTACTATCTGAGATATCACTTGAGGCTATACAAGATGAACTCCTTAGACAAGATTATGAGATAGCAATCATTGATTCTATACAAACAATATATTCAGACAAACTAACATCAGCACCAGGAAGTGTATCTCAAGTAAGAGAGATAACTTTTGAACTAATGAGAAAGGCAAAAGATTCAGAAATTGCAATGTTCATAATTGGACATATTACAAAAGATGGAAGTATAGCTGGTCCTAGAGTTTTAGAACATATGGTTGATACTGTACTTTATTTTGAAGGGGAAAGTAGTAAAGAGATCAGAATGTTAAGGGGATTTAAAAATCGATTTGGCTCAACTAGTGAAATAGGTATTTTTGAGATGACTCAAAAAGGACTAGAGAGTGCAAAAGATATCAATAGAAGATTTTTTGACTCTACAAAAGCACAAAGTGGTAGTTGTTTAACTGTTGCTGTTGAGGGTAGTCGTGCTTTAATTTTAGAGGTTCAAGCACTTGTAACAGAGTCAACATATCCAAATCCAAAAAGAAGTGCTACAGGTTTTGATACTAATAGATTAAATATGCTTTTAGCACTCTTAGAGAAAAAACTTGACCTTCCTTTAAATTCATATGATGTATTTATAAATATGAGTGGTGGTATAAAAGTAAAAGAAAGCTCATGTGACTTAGCCGTTGTTGCTGCTATTATTAGTAGTTTTAGAAATCGCCCTATCTCTAAAGAATCTATTTTTATAGGTGAGGTAAGTTTAACTGGAGAGATAAAAGATGTATATAGTATGGAAACTAGACTAAAAGAAGCAGCTTCACAAGGCATAACAAAAGCGATTATTGCACAAAAACCAACTGTAAAAACTACTATTAAATGTTTTGAGGTAGATGAAGTTGTAAAAATGTTAGAGTTATTTTAAGATTATTAAAAGAATAGTACTACATTTTAATTAATAACTATATATAATTTTAGTTATTAAAGAACATTTTTATATCTACTTTAAAAATTTAATGTAGAATATTTAATTCTTGATCAGTATAACAATAAAAGTCCAAATTCATATTAATATCCTATAGCTATTTATAAGTTTACTTTAGTTATTATTTTTATTAAATGTTCCTATGGACATATAAGGAATAAAATAATAATGTTTAAAAATATTATGAATAAAATAAATCCAACTATTAAAAATCTTGAAAAAGAATTATTAAGTGATAGATTTGATAAGGTCAGCGCAGAAACACTTTTACAATCAAAAAAAATAAATATCAATACAGTGAATGAAAATGGTGAAACATTTTTACATCTATGCTTAAAAAAGAAAAAATATAGAGCAATTAAATGGCTTTTAGAACAAGGTATGGATATTAATAAAACTGATTCATCAGGAGCATCAGTATTAAGACTAATTGCAGAGAGTGGTGAAGTAGAACTTCTTAACTCTGTTATGAAGAATTATAATATAGATATAAATACTGTTGATAAAGATGGTAGATCATTACTTCAAGATGCAGTTATCAACGGACATAAAAATATGGCATCTAAACTTATTGAACATAATATAGATGTAAATATACAAGATAAAAATAAAAGAAATGTAGCATTTGATGCGATATCTTATGGAGATGATAAGGTAATTGAAGAGATTATTACACATAACGATATAGATCTTAATGTTATAGATAAAAATGGTAAAACAATCCTCCATGAAAATAAAGTACTTGAAAATGATAAACTAGCTTCAAAATTATTAGAACGTGGAGCAGATCCAACTATATGTGATAAAGATGGCTATAACTTTTTAACAAAAACAGCTTTAAAAGGTAAAGCAGGAGAGGCTATTTTAGAAGTTGCAATAAGATGTGGTTGTGATCTTAATAAAAAAATTGCAAATGAAAAATCTATTTTGATGGAGGTGATGTATGCATTTGCAAATATACCTAAAACAGAAAAAGAGAGAAGGTTTGGACTTAAGAATATTGCTAAACAACTTGTACGG
>Ga0256826_1002525_pt1 | contig 11088 bp, 8 predicted proteins | sample CV79metaG_FD_185975 | JGI IMG/M metagenome (GOLD analysis project Ga0256826, IMG submission 185975) | Hydrothermal vent microbial communities from East Pacific Rise, Pacific Ocean - CV79 | ecosystem: Environmental > Aquatic > Marine > Hydrothermal vents | place: Pacific Ocean: East Pacific Rise... | reverse complement strand
GATTTGGCAGATAAAAAATGAACTGAAAAATTGAGATTCTTAAGTGGTAAATTATTCTCTATATTTAGAAGCTCTGCATTATTTACATTTGCATTAATTTCTATTTCGGGAATTTTATCTCGAGCTACCTCACCCTTAACAGACAAATCAAAAGCAAGTTGACCTTTTGCTTTAAATTTTTCAAACAAAGCCTGTTGCTCTTTTGGTAGGTTTTGCAAAATATTATTGATAGTCATGCTATTAGAGTGTGCATTTAAATCTAAAAAGGATTGATTATTAAACCAATATTCTCCATTTACATCTAAATATTCATTACCAACTTTAACACTTCCCTTTTTTACTTTTACTTTCGAATTATTAACCCAAAGGTCTACATTTAAACTTGTATTCGGATACATTACATATTCAATATTCTTAAGTTTTATCTGCTTAAGAATTAAGCTCCCCGATGTTGATAATCCAAATTCACTATCGCTTAAATTACCTTTTAGGACAAATTGTTTAGCATACAAAGCTATTTTATGTTGCATTTGATAATTGTAAAAGCGATAATCGACATTTTTTAAAATTACTTTTTCTAATTCTATACTAAATTTCGTATCCTTTTCTCCATTATTATCTTTAGTAAAATGAAAATTATCTAAACTTTTTTTACCAATTTGCATTTTAACAACAGCCCTTTTCAATTGCAATTGAGTTAGCACATACTTTCCGTGAAAAACATCTATTAAATTAAAATCTAAAGACATTCTTTTGGCCCACAGCAAAGTGTCTCTATTAGGATTCTCCTTTAAAAAATTCTTAGTAGAATGGATAAAAATATTATCGAATTGTAAAGATGCTTTAGGGAAATTACGAAGAATCGAGAAATTAATATCATCAACTTCCACCTCTGTTTCTATTTGTTTATTTAGTTCCCCAATTACAGACAAGGTAATTTCACTCTCATATTTCTCGGCAATAAAATAACCACCAAAAGCAATTATCAGCAATAAACCAATTACAAAGACTAATGTATATTTTAAGATCCTCTTCAAGTTCATTTTAATATTCATATTTATTTTGCCAAAAATAATAGCTTTCTATATTTGTTTTGATACATTTCTTATTAATATATTAACAAACAATTGTGATTTAGATTGCATAGACATATTAAGAAATAGATTTATCATATCGCTTATTCTTAATTAAATCTATTTAAAGAACGAGCTAAGCTCTACATTATTTTAATATCCTTTAAATTAAGAACATAAATTCATTTTTAAATTATTTCTTTATAAAACCAAAATAAATTATAAATAATTGATATTCAAACTTATTTTTAATTACTTTTGCTCGATTTTTATTTCAAAAGATGCGAAAAAAAGCGGTAGATGTATTAAGGCGATTTTTGATATGGCGAGTTCGACATGTCAGCCAACGTAATTTTGTAATGGCACTAAGTATTGTCATTGGAGTTTTAGCAGGATTGTCTGCTGTTATTATAAAAAATGCTGTCCATTTTACACAGCATATGGTTAAGTATTTTGTGTCTACTTATTCCATTAATTTCTTATACTTTTTATTCCCGCTTGTAGGAATTGGCTTAACTGTTTTTTTTATTAAATATATACTAAAACGTTCGGTTGGTCACGGTATACCTAGCGTACTTTATGCCCTTTCTAAAAATCAAGGTAAAATAAGTAGTTCTAATATGTTTTCTTCTGTTATCACCTCTGCTTTAACAGTTGGCTTTGGTGGCTCTGTAGGTCTTGAGGGGCCAACCGTTGCAACAGGAGCAGCTTTTGGGTCAAATATAGGACAGTGGTTACGATTAGATTACAAACAATTAATAATACTATTAGGAGCCGCTTCTGCTGCTGCAATGGCTGCCATTTTTAAAGCTCCAATTGCGGCTGTTGTTTTCGCTATGGAAGTAATTATGATAGACATGACTGTTGCCTCTGTAGTCCCTCTTCTTTTAGCATCTGCCACTGCAGCCTTAACATCTATGATGTTTTTAGGTGTTGGAACTTTATACACTGCTCAAATAACTGATGGATACAGGTTAAACGAACTTCCTTATTATGTGTTATTAGGTATCTTATCAGGCTTTCTCGCTGTTTACTTCACTCGAGTATACATGAGTATCACACAGTTTTTCGATCAAATGAACAGCCCTGTCAAACGTTTATTAATTGCTGGCTCTCTTCTTGGTCTCATTGTACTTATTTTCCCCTCTTTATATGGCGAGGGCTTCGACGGTATCAATAACAGTTTAAGCGGAAACCTATCTCATGTTTTCGAGAATACTCTTTACAGTGGCCTTAGCGATAATTTCTTATATACTTTACTATTTATCTTTTTAATATTACTTTTTAAAGTTGCAGCAACGGCTCTAACATTTGGTGCAGGTGGTGTTGGTGGTATTTTTGCACCGTCTCTTTTTTTAGGGAGTAATCTTGGTGTTCTATTTGCCCTTACTATCAACCATTTCAAACTAGGAGTTATTAATATTACTCATTTTGCCTTTGTTGGTATGGCAGGTTTAATTGCAGCAAACCTCCATGCTCCGCTTACAGCTATTTTCCTTATCGGAGATATTACGGGTGGTTATCAAATGTTTATTCCTCTAATGATTGTCTCTGTTTTTGCATATACAACAGTCAAAATATTCCAACCTAATTCTGTATACACCATCCAGTTGGCTAAAAGAGGTGAACTCTTAACCCATAATTCCGATCAAAACATTCTCCATTTAATGTCTATCAATAAAGTTATCGAAAGAAACTTTATACCCGTAAAGAAAGCTCAAACTCTTGGTGAATTAGTAAGGGTTATTTCTATTTCTAAAAGAAACATTTTCCCCGTCATTGATGATAATAATCACTTTGAAGGTGTTGTTGTTATGGATCAAATTAGAGATATAATGTTTGATAGAGATAGATACGAAAATACTACAGTAGAAGATTTAATGATAATACCTTCCGTTATTGTACACCTTGATGATACAATGGAAAATGTAGCCACAAAATTTCATGAATCTGGGAATTATAATTTACCTGTTCTCGACCACGATGATAAATATGTGGGTTTTGTTTCAAGAGCTAATGTTTTTACAACCTACAGAAGAATGTTAAAACACTTCTCCGAAGATTAACATCTATTATTTTAATAAAAAATCTTTTATTATTACCGAGGAACTATCTTTAGGAGACCTTACCTCTGATAAATAAGCTATAACAGAACCTACTAAAATTTCCGATTCTACTTTCAATGGAATATGGTTTTTGTCTTTACTTATCCAAACAACAATTTCTGAATTTTTATCAAATACGGAACCTTCTATTGCTTTTGTTTTAAACTTAAAAGTTGAGTAGCTCTTTTTATTTTTATGCTCAATTATCTCTTCTCCCAAAAATTCGATTTGTAACTTAACCAGTTCGTTATCCATAACTGTATTTATAGCAATAGTTTGTCCTTCTTTCATATTAGAAAAATTGACAGCTCTAAAAAAATAACTAGCCGTTAAAACATCAAATACAGGTGATGAAAAAGAAATTGTATCTTGTATTCCCCCTTTATCAGAATCGTCTATAAAGGTTCGAATCTGTTTAATGTCGTGCGAAAAATAATATCTATTATTTACCTTATGTGAACCTTCCTGCGTTTTCCTACAATAATTTACTGGAGCAAGGTCTGTTTTCGATGCAAACGATGTAAATCTATCTCTAACTTTAAAAATCCAATCGTAACTTTGCCTTGAATAGCCTATACTTTCAAAATAAAATAAGTCTTGTTTATTGTATAAACTATCGGAAACAGAAAACTCTACAACAGCAGCATCAACCCAAATCCAAGCCAGATTGTAATATACAGTATAGCTAATTTTTTCACCCGATTTGAAAGGTAATGCTTGAGACTTTTGAGAAAATAGACTCAACGATAAGAAACAAAATACTATAATATATATAGTTTTCAAGATTATGAATTTACCTTCCCAATCAGATTTTCTACAGACTTAATTTTTCCATGAATTCTATCAACAGCACCTTTTCTTATATCCATTTTAATAATAGAATACACTCTTTCCGAAAAAGGCTCTAAAGTTTTATAAGCCTTTGCAATCATAGCATTAGCTTCTTCAATTGTTTCTGTTTCAAAAGTTGTTCCCATTGCATCTAATTTATAAGGGACTCCACTTTCTCTAATCATTTCAATTACCTTGCTAACATACGGGCTTGCACTTTCTCCTTTTTTATCTGTCGGAAACATTGCAAATTCAACTAATACTGACATCTTATAAATATTTTTTAATTACTCTAATTTCAATTCTGTTATTTTTTAATCTCCCCTCTGGTAAAGCGTTGGAATACAACGGCTCCATATCTCCCATTCCTTTCGATTTAATTCTGTCCTTTTCAATCCCATTCTTAATAAAATATGCTTTTATTAAATCGGCCTGTGCTTGAGTTTTTTTAAGAGATTCACTTTTATCTAATGAATTATCGGAATGCGAAGTTACCATAATTTCCATTTTAGGATTTAGCTCAAGCACTTCTTTCATCATATCTAGCTCTATAGTAGACATTTCATCAATAACGCCTCCTTCCGTAAAAAGAATCCCCTTAAGCTCTACAACATCTGAAGGCTCAAATTTTATGGTAATATCAAAACTATATTTCCCCATTCCTCCAGGAACTTCGAAACTTGAATATTTTACTTTTTCTATTAAGTCGCGATACTTTACATCATATTTTTTTCCTTTCGGAAGTAATATTTGAACCCGACCACTATCGTTAGTCGTTGCTAAATATTCTTGCTGATCTTTTTCCGAAATAAAAATAACCGTTTCGTTAGCAATTGGTTCGTCCTCTAAATTACTTACATTTAGATTCACTAAGGCTTTAAATTCAGTTGCCTTTTTCTCTTGAGCAAGGCTAATATTTATGGAAATAAATATAAATAGTAAAATTAGATTTGTTTTCATTACGCAAATTTATTTAATAAAAATTAAACGGCAATTTCACCTTTAATATGTGGATGAGCTTGATAATTTATCAACTCAAAATCATCAAACTTAAAATCAAAAATTGATTGCACGTCTGAATTAATTTTCATTTTTGGTAAAGGATATGGTTCTCTAGACAATTGCAATTTAACCTGTTCTATATGGTTTAAATAAATATGAGCGTCTCCCAAAGTATGAACAAAATCGCCCAATTCAAGGTTTAACTCTTGTGCCATCATCATCATAAGTAAACCATAAGATGCTATATTGAAAGGTACTCCCAAGAAAATATCTGCAGAACGTTGATATAATTGGCAAGAAAGTTTACCATCGGCCACATAAAACTGAAATAATATATGACAAGGAGGTAAAGCCATATTTTCAATCTCACCAACATTCCATGCACTTACAATATGTCGTCTCGAATTTGGATTCTTTTTTAAAGATTCTAAGACCTGCGTAATTTGGTCTAGTTTTTCACCTGTTTGACTAGGCCAAGATCTCCATTGAGAACCGTAAACAGGACCTAAATCACCATTCTTATCAGCCCATTCGTTCCAAATTTTCACACCATTATCTTGTAAATATTTAACATTGGTATTGCCTTGCAAAAACCAAAGCAACTCATGTATAATCGACTTAAGATGCGTTTTTTTTGTAGTTATTAACGGAAATCCTTCCGATAAGTCAAACCTCATTTGATAACCAAAAATAGATTTTGTCCCAGTGCCTGTTCTATCCGATTTGGTAACACCTTCATTTAGTACTTTATCCAATAATTTTAAATACTGCTGCATTCTTTATTTTGTTAATTTTAAACTACATAACTTTTCTTATGAATATTACCAATGTATAATCATCGACAGACCAACACTGACAATAAATACACGAAAATTCATTTTTTAAAGATAAAGTTTTTTAATTACTAAAAAAACATTTATATTCGTTTAATTAATTCGATTATTAAATCAGCTAATTCTTTAGGATGAATAAATATATATTAAACATAATTCTAATTTCTTTTTCTTTCCTTGCTTTCGGCCAACAACTCACATTAAATGGTGTTTATCAAGGAGATAACTTGTATGTTATGAATCCTTTTTCTTCATCAGGAGTTGGTTTCTGTATTCAAGAGGTACGTGTTAATGACAAAGTTAGTACTGACGAAATTGCCTCTAGTGCTTTCGAAATTGATTTATCTCAATACAATTTAAAAAAAGGAGATGCTGTAAAAATAGTTATTAAGCATAAACAAGGTTGTAACCCTAAAATATTAAATCCCAATGTAATTCAAACAAAAAGTACCTTTCGAGCTACAAAAATTGTTGTTGGTAGAGATAAAATTTTACGATGGACTACAACAGGAGAAACCGGGTCTTTAGATTTTATTATTGAACAATACCGATGGAACAAATGGGTTAAGTTAGGAAAAGTAAAAGGAAAAGGCGGAAACAAAACGAACCAATACACTTTTAAAATTATACCTCATTCTGGACAAAATAAATTTCGTGTAAAGCAAATCGACCATAGCAAAAAGGCTAGATATTCACAAGATGCCGTATATCGATCTATGCTTCCTCAAGTCTCTTTTGAATATAAAAAATCTAATAACGAGATTAAATTTTCAAGTTTAACTATGTACGAAATATACAATGGTTTTGGAAATATTGTTTTAAAAGGTACTGGCGAATCCGTTAACGTACAAAAACTAAAAGCCGGAAATTATTATCTTAATTATGATAATAAAATGGATGCTTTTAAGAAAAAATAATTTTACCGAACTATTAGCGGTAAAATACGTAAATCATCAGAATGTAACTAATTATGTAATTTCTACATAAAAACTTAAGAACTTATGACTAATAATTATTGTGTAATAATGGCAGGTGGTATTGGAAGCCGCTTTTGGCCACTTAGTAGAACAAATCACCCTAAACAATTTATAGATATACTTGGAACAGGACGAAGTTTAATTCAACAAACTTTTGATAGATTTAAAGAACTCGTTCCCAAAGAAAACTTTTTAGTTGTTACTAACGACTTGTACAAAGATCTTGTTCTAGAACACCTTCCCGAGCTAAAAGAAGATCAGGTTTTACTAGAACCTTTACGTAGAAACACTGCGCCTTGCATTGAGTATGCGAACCAAATTATTCAAAAGAAAAATGCAAAAGCAAACATTATCGTTACTCCAGCAGACCATTTAGTTATGGATGTCCCAGAATTCAAAAGGGTTATCGAAACAGGAATCGATTTTGTATCTAAAGAAGATAGACTACTTACCCTCGGCATTAATCCTAGCAGACCTGATACCGGTTATGGATATATTCAACGAGATTTAGATAGTTCGACTAGTATTAAAAACCTTCACCAAGTAAAAACCTTTACAGAGAAACCAGATTTAGAAACCGCAAAATTTTTTATTGAAAGTGGTGAATTCTCATGGAACTCAGGTATTTTCTTATGGTCATTATCGTCTATACAAAATGCTTTTCATAAATACTTACCAGATGTTGTTCAACTTTTTGATGAGTATGTTGATGATTTTGGAACTTCGGAAGAACAAAAAGCTATCAGTAACATCTATTCGGAATGCGAGAATATTTCTATAGACTACGGTATTATGGAGAAATCGGAGAATGTATATGTATTAAGCGCCGACTTTGGCTGGTCCGATTTAGGAACTTGGGGCTCGTTATACTCTAACTCGGAGAAAGACTCTAACAACAATGCCATTAACGGAAACAACGTGCATTTATTCGACACCAGTAACAGTTTAGTAAATATGCCCAAAGGGAAACTTGTAGTAGCTCAAGGCTTAGATGGTTATATAATTGTTGAATCTAACGATACCCTCTTAATTTGTAAAAAGGAAGACGAGCAAAATATAAAGAAATATATTGCTAATATTAAAGAAATAAAACAATAAAAATTACCTTCCTTAAAAAACACCATGAATATAAAATGGAAAAATATTTATAAGAATAAATACCTAATAGCATTGGTGTTATTTATTCTTATAATTTTATTTTTTGATGATAATAACCTTATCGAACGTTTTTCGTTGCTAAACGACAAACAAGAACTTGAGTCTCAAATAGATTTCTACGATAAAGAGATACAAGAAAGTAATAGAAAATATAAAGAACTTACAAAAGACTCTAAGCTCCTCGAAAAATTTGCTAGAGAAGAATACTTTATGAAAAAAGATAGGGAGGATATTTATATAATAGTCGAAGAAGATGAATAAATAGGTAATGGTGCCAAAAATAGTTGGTAATTTAGAATGACAAAAGGGATTGATTGACTATACTTTTTCTACAAAAATCTTATCTGTTAGTTTACCAAAACCATCGACAAACTTTTTAAATAGATTAAAATATAGAGTTATATACAGGAAGATAGCTATAGACCAAAGAACAATTAGATTCATCCAAAATGTTTTAATCTTAACCCCAAATATCTTCTTATGAGAAGCATAAAAATGTGCTAAAACAAAATTACTTTCAGCTTCTTGGTAAATAGGATCAATTTTTTGATACAAACGATTGTTATATTCTATAACAGCTAAGGAATTTTTATTGGTAACAAAATCGGAAAGAGATTGATTAAAGTTATCTCTTTTAAGAGTTATAAATGCATCTTTTGCCTCTTGGGATTTTTGCATATTCCTCATTAAAGCATCTTTTCTTTGATTTGCTTTTTTCGAAACTGCAATATAATATTTCTTTAATTTAGTAAGATGTTCAAGAATCTCTTCCTTTTTATTTTCATCAAAAGTTTCTTTACTAATTAGGTTTACCTTATCGTAAACATAATCTTTTCTACCCTTTAACAAAAATACTGAATTCTCTTTTGCTATTTCATACTTAAGCAATTCAATACCATTATTTACAATGTCTTGCTTTTCTTCTTTATCAATATATCGGTAAACATCATTAACTTTATTTTTTAAAGCTGTAAACCAATAGTCTTTCTTATAAGTTGCATTACTTGCTAATTGATCGTATTTAAAGAAAATCTTTTCATAATTATTGTCAGAAAACTGATAGGTTGCTAAGGCCTCGTATGCCCAACGAGCAGGAATAATCTCTCCATACAACGGGATGGTTCCTGGAGTTGTAATTTGAGGATTCAGTTTTTCAAATTTAACCATTATTCCACTTAAGATAATATTAGGAATAACTAAAAACGGAATTAAGATATAAACCGTAACTGCTGTTTTAAAGCTATTCGAAATATTTAAACCAAATAAAATAGCAACAGTCCAGGAACTAAACAGAACCAACCAATACTGCCAATACATGGCATTTACTTCAAGAATTAAATTTCCTACAAGAATAAATAATAAGGCTTGTATTGCAGATATTGTCAACAAAATAACAACTTTCGACATTAAATAACTATTCCAACTAAGGTTTAAAAATTCCTCTCGTTTAAGAATAAGTCTATCTTTTATAATTTCCTCAGCACTAACTGTTAGACCAACAAAAATGGCTACAATAACCGACATAAAAATATACACTGGCAGGTTATCGTTTTCACTAAAAATATAACCATTTGTAAACTCAGCATCTATATTAAAGTACTTTATTAAATAGGATAAAAAGAAAGCCAAAACCGGGGCTTCTAAAAAATTTATGACTAAATATTGTGTATTCGATAACTTCGATATAACATCTCTAAGCACAAAAACTTTAAATTGTTTTATGTTTTTAGGAATTTTAAATAGAATATCGGGAACCGTTCTACTATTATTAGGTTCAATTTTTTTCTGAGTATTTTCCTCACTCTCAAGGTATCTCTTATAATGTTCTTGCCAATCTTTTGGATTTTGTTTTCTATGCGATGTCAGATTACCATATTCGTCGAGCACATTAGCTTCTACAATATTAAAAACCTGCTCCGTATTTACATTACCACACACATGACACTCCGACTCGTTCCAATTGGCTTGGTGCGATCTTGTTTTAAAATAGATAACCGAATCGACAGGGTCTCCCGAATAAATTAAATATCCACCGGTATCCAAAATTAATAAGCTATCGAACATTTTAAAAATATCTGACGATGGCTGATGGATTACAACATAAATTAACTTTCCTTTTAAAGCTAATTCTTTAAGTAAATCCATTATATTTTCTGAGTCTCTAGAAGACAAACCCGATGTTGGTTCGTCTAAAAACAGAACGGCAGGTTGTCTTATCAGCTCTAAAGAGATATTTAGTCGCTTTCTTTGTCCTCCCGATATTTTTTTATTTAAAGGGCTACCAACTATCATATCTCGAATCTCGTAAAGGCCGAGACTTTTAAGCATTTTTACAGTAGCACTAACAATCTGAAATTCGCTAAAATCGCCAAAACACAATTTGGCATTATAATATAAATTTTGAAAAACAGTAAGTTCCTCTATTAATAAATCGTCTTGCGATACAAATCCAATCAGCCCTTCAACAGCATCTCTTTCGTTGTGTATATCAAGTCCATTTATGGTAACCGAACCAAACGAAGGCTTATAATTTCCGTTTAAAACATTAAGCAATGTAGATTTTCCGGCACCACTTGCACCCATTATTCCAACAAGTTTACCTGTTTCTTCGGTAAAACTCATTTTATGTAAACCAATTTTCCCACCTTTAAAACGATATTCGATATCTTTAACATCAAAAGTTATACTATCGGTATCGATACCTCTATTAAAAATACTAACGATATCGCTAAAATATATTGGCCTAATTTTCGAATTACGAATAGAAGCTCCAGGGTTAACCACATACACCTTATTGGGGTGCATAGGCTGCCCGTTTATGTACAATTCTTTTGCATTAAGATAACGCATAAGATACATATTCGAGGTTTCTACATGGAACAGACGGATTTGTCCTTCAAGACCATTTAGTTTCATGTGCGAAACTTTATCATGCTCTAAAGTATCTTCTCCGTCTAAAAGACACATTTTTGAAGAGTTAGGGATTTTATCAAAAGCATATATTACAAATGCTTTTAACCGAATATATTCCTCCTCTGGAATATAAAAAGAATCGCTTACGGTATATATAAATTCTAATTCTTGATCATTAACCTCACCTTCTCCTACA
>Ga0256826_1002523_pt1 | contig 11095 bp, 10 predicted proteins | sample CV79metaG_FD_185975 | JGI IMG/M metagenome (GOLD analysis project Ga0256826, IMG submission 185975) | Hydrothermal vent microbial communities from East Pacific Rise, Pacific Ocean - CV79 | ecosystem: Environmental > Aquatic > Marine > Hydrothermal vents | place: Pacific Ocean: East Pacific Rise... | reverse complement strand
TTCTCTTATATCTTTACAAATCTGCTCTAGTTCTTCCGTATTTTTATCTTTTATATTCATTTATATTCTACTCACTTAAGGCAGCCTTCTTTACTCTTTGAAATCTTTTATGTATTTGGGCATCAATGTTTCCAGCATCACTTAAAACAATTACTCCACCTTCACTTACTGCACTATCTGAAATTATATCTATATGTTCTAATTTTCCTACATGCTCAGAAAGTGTTCCATGATCTTTTGGGTTTACTTTAAGAGTAATTTTTGAAGCACCTTGTAAATCTTTTATCAGTTCATCAGAGAGAAGTTTTGCAATCTCATTTGAATTTTGAGAGAGTTCAACTTTTATCACCTCTTTAGAGATATCTAATGCTGCAAAAATAAGCTCGTTTTTAATACCTTCTAATGAAGTTTCAAATGTTTTGGCTGCATCATCTAAAGTTTTTATAGAAGAAGAAAATTGTTCAAGAGAGTTACTTACATTTACATCTCCATCCTCTACCGCTTTTGCCTTACCTGCTTCCATACCTTCAGCAAAAGAACTCTCTTTAGCCTTTTGAAGTTCCTCTAGATACTCTTCTTCTTTAGATTCAAGTTTCATCTGTAGTTTAATAAAATTTGATGACATATCATCTGTTTTTTTCATCAATGATTCAATTAAAGAATCTTTAGAACCTGTACTCAAAGCACTGGAGTCTACATCAGTTGATCTAGCTTTTGGATGATTATCTGAAGTAAAAGTGCTAGCTTGTACTTCAGAATCTTCATCATTTGAGCCCATAGCTATAATCTTAAAATTATACTTATTGACCGTATGTTGTACTAATGAATCACTTGAAATTACTGTTGCCATATTATTACTCTATCATCTCTTCAGTTGAGCCCATCTGTATAGTTCCAGATTCGGCTAGACCATTAACAACTTCAACAATTTTACGCTGTGCTGTTTCAACATCTTTCATTTTAACAGCACCAAGGAACTGCATCTCTTCTTCAAAGGCATCACGAGCACGCTCACTCATTGCAGAGAAGAATTTCTCTTTTAACTCTTCTGGTGATGATTTTAATGCCAACATAAGATCAGCTTTATCAACTGCCTTGAGTGTTTCAGTGATTGCATTTTTATCTAAACTTACCATATCTTCAAATGTAAACATCATCTCTTTAATTAGTGTTGCAAGCTCTTCATCAACCTGCTCAATTGTAGCAAGTGTAGATTTAGAACTTTTTGCACCAAGACGGTTAAATACATCCGCAACTGCACGAGGTCCACCAACTTCAACTTTGTAAGAAGCAAGAGACTCTAGTTTAGACTCTAAAACTGCTGATACACGTTTAATAACTGATGGAGAGATATCTCCAAGTCTTGCCATACGCATAGCAACTTCACTACGTAAATCATCTGGAAAGTATTGTAATGTATCCGCAGCTTCTGTTGCATCCATATGAGCTAATATAAGAGCAATAGTTTGAGGATGTTCATGTTGAATAAAGTCTGAAAGTTGTTGAGGCTTGATTTTAGAAAGGTATGCAAAGTTTTGTGTATTTTGCATACTTTTAGAGAGTTTATCAAGAACCTTTTTAGCCTCTTCTGCCCCAAGTGTGCGGTAGAGAAGTTCACGAGCATACTCCATACCACCAGAGGTAAGATACTGACCAGATTGAAATATTGCATGAAACTCTTCAAGTACAGCCGTTGCTACACCTCTATCAACAGTAGTATTTTGTGCAATATACTTTGAAACTTCAGTAATAGCATCAACATTCATATTTGAAAATATACCAGCTGTTGTCTCTTCCCCGAGTTGAAGAAGTAATATAGCAATTTTTTCAGCCATATTCATCTCATCAAAAACTGCTTGTTGTTGTGGATTTAAACTTGACATGAACTACCCCTTATCTTTTGTAGAACTATTCTCTTGTTCTTCACTAAGTAGTGCTTGAAGCAATGAGGCTATATCTTCAGGAGCATCTTCTGCCATAGTACGAACCTTATCAAGAATAACTTCGTACTTAAGTTCATCCTCGTTAAAGCCTTCACCAACACCAAGTTGATCTTCAACTTTCTTACGCATAGCTTGGACTTTTTCAACTAGATCTTCACCTTCGTCATCATCAACCATTAAAATAGGTGTTGCAAGTTCTTCCTCTTCTTTAGAGACTTCAAGCATTTTATCTGCAAATGGAGAGATAACTTTTTTGTAAAGAATAAGAAGTAAGATAAGAACAAACAGATACTTAAATAGTCCAGAGAATGGTGCTAAATATGTTTTTGAAAAATCAACAGCTTGTGTTACACCATCTACACCTGGTTCAGTTTTACTTCTCTCAAACTGAAGATTTTGAAGACTAACCTGATCTCCACGACTCTCATTTATACCAATTGAACGACTAACTAAAGATGAAAGAGCACTAATATCAGTCTCATTTAGTGCAACATACTCTATATCAGATGTTGGCTCACCATTTTCATTAAGTTTAACCTTATATTTTCCATCTACTACAACTGCTGCTGTTATTCTTTTTATTCTAGCAAACTGACTTTTTGTTGTACTAACAGTTTTTCCAACTTCATAGTTTGTTGTACCTGAGTTTTTCTCATACTTTTCACTTACTTGATTGCTTGCTAATCCCTGAACAGGTCCTATATTACTAACTGTTCCAGGTACTCCACCTACTTGTTTAGGAGAGCCACCCTCACGTTTTTCTTCATTAATCTGCTCACTACGAACAACATTTTCGGGATCATAAGTTTCACTTGTTGAGCTTTTTTGGGAAAAATCGAACTCAATAGTAACCTGAGCAACAACCTTATCACGACCACCAACAAAAGGAGAAATCATATCTACAATTTTTCGTTGACGTTTTTTCTCTTCTTTTACTTTAAATCTCTGTTGCACAACTGAAAGTTCACCCATCTGTGCCATCTCATCTTCATCACCAAGAGTTTCCCCATCACTACTCACTAACATAACATTTGCTGATGTTAGTTTTGGTACTGCTGCAGAAATAAGGTTTTTTATACCTCGTATCTGTCTTGAAGAGAGTCTTCTTCCATCAACAAGCTCCAGCATAACAGAAGCTGTTGGTAAAACCTCTTCAGATACAAAAAGTGACTCTTTTGGAAGAGCTAAACTTACATTTGCTCTCTCAATTGGACCAAGAGCATTAACAGTACGAGAGAGTTCACCCTCTAAGGCTCTTAAGTATTTAACATTTTGATCAAAAGAAGTTGCACCAAACTCTTGTTCATTAAAAAGCTCAAAACCTACACCGCTATCTTTTGGTATACCTTGAGCTGCTATTGAGATACGCTGTTTATATACAACATCACGAGGTACTTTAATGACATTGTTCTCTTCTAAAATATAAGAAATATTGTCTTTTTCAAGCTGTTCTACTACCTTTGCAGCATCAGATGAACTTAATGAATCAAAAAGAACTTCATATTGATTATTTTCACTTTTCTTAGCTGTAAAAACTACTAAAAATATTAAAAATGCTACTATTCCAACGATTGCAGCAATAATAATCATTTTCTGCTGCTTTGTTAATTTTTCAAAGACAACAGATAGCTGAGCAAAGAGTTTCTTAAAATCCATTAATTTTCCATCTTAAATTTATAATAAATCAGTTGTTAGTTCAAAAAAACGACTATTTTGATCTGGAGTTCCAACTGTTACACGAATAGCATTGAGTCCATAACCACTTAAATCTCTTACAATCATCCCTTTTTTAAGCAATTTGTCTGCTAAATCAGTAGAGTTTTGAGTCTCATTAAGACATAATGTTACAAAATTTGTATAACTCTCAATTATATCTATTTTTTGAGCATTTGCAAACTCTTCATAACGTTTCATCTGCTCAAAATTTAAAGAGATACAATTATTTACAAATTCTTCATCCACACAAGCAACACTAGCTGCTTCGAGTGTCAATGTTGTTATATTAAACGGTGGTCTCAACTTATAAAGTTCTTTTATAATTTTTGAGTTTGCTACTCCATAACCAACTCTCATTCCACCAAGTCCATAAGCTTTTGAAAATGTTCCAAGATAAACAACATTTTCAAATTTCTCTATAAGCTCACTTGGATTTACTGCTTTTGACTCATCTTTAAACGCAGCATATTCCATATATGCACCATCAACTACGACTAAAGTATTTTTATCTATTTTAGATATAAATTTCATCATATCTTCTGTATCTAAGGCATCACCTGTTGGATTATTTGGTGTACACAGAAAGATTATATCTGGGTTTTCACTCTTGTATAGCTCATAAAACTCATCTAAATTATGCTCTTGAGACTCTGTTCTAATAACTTGTGCACCTATATGCTTTGCATAAATTTCATACATTGCAAAAGTTACACTATTCATAAGTATTTTAGAATTTTCATCTGCTTTTGCATGCATGATAAACTCTATAACTTGATCACTTCCACTTCCTATGATGAGATTTTCATCCTCTACATCAAAACGATTAGTAAGTGCACTCTTAAGTTTTGTCATACTATCATCAGGATAGAGTGCCATGTTTGCAACTATATTTACTACTGCGTTTTGAACCTTAGGAGAACATCCATAAGGGTTCTCATTTGATGCAAGTTTTACAATATCTTGAGGTTTAATTCCAAACTCACGAACTACAAGCTCAATTGGTTTACCAGCTTCATATATTTTTATATTTTCTAATTTTTTATTAAATTTCATCTCTTAACCTTCACCCTGAACATAACTGCCAAGCCAAGTGACTTCACCCTCATGTTTTTTAAGTACATTTTGAATATTATCATCATCTATATGGCCATAAAAATCTATATAAAACCAGTAATCAAAGCCACCATCTTTATCTTTTGATGGACGAGATTCTATTTTAGATAGATTTATACTCTCTTTATCAAAATCATGAAGAAAATTAACAAGTGCCCCTGCCTCTACAGCATCAGTTAAACGAACTAAAATAGAAGTTTTATCATCACCACTTATCCCATTTTTAAAATCACTTAAAATGACGAAACGAGTAGCATTATCATGTTCATCTTCAATATTTTCAAACATTGTAGGTACACCGTAAAGTTTTGCCGCAATATGAGAACAGATTGCAGCTGCACTCTCATCATCTGATGCAAGAATCGCTGCTTTAGCAGTTGATTCAACTGGAATTAGCTCAATATCATTAAATCCATGTTCACTTAAGAACTCACGACACTGCCCAAAACCTTTATCTTTAGAGTATATTTTTGTAATATCTTCTATCTTTTGAGCTTTTGTAGCAAAAGAGACATGTATAGGCATATAAAGCTCTGCAACAATTTTTACAGAAGATTTGGCAAGAAGATCAAGTGTTTCACCAACAATTCCATCTCGAGAATTTTCAATTGGAACAACACCAAACTTAGCACGTTTGGCTTCAAGTGTTCTAAAAACTGTCTCAATTGAGTTTAGTGAAAGGTAGTCGCTCATAGCACCAAAGCGACTCTCAGCAGCTTGATGAGTAAAGCTTCCTTCAGGTCCAAGATAAGCAATACGTTCTGGAAGTTCTAAATTACGTGAAACTGCAAAAATCTCTAAAAATATTGCTTCAATGGCACTAGTATTTAAAAGACCTTTTTCTACTGCACTAATTTTAGTAAGTCTCTCAATAATAGCTTTTTCACGTTCAGGTCTATAAATAGCCCCACCTGTATCATTTTTAATTTCACCAACTCTTTCTACAACATTCATACGTCTGTTTAAAAGTTCTAATATCTCATTATCTATCTTATCAATTGCATCTCTACAATCTTCTAAAGTTTCCCAGCTACTACTCATATTTTCTCCAATACCTCTTGCATATCAGCATACACAAAATTTGGTTTTAAATTTTCTTCTAAAAAAGGAACTATCTCTGCTTCAGTTTTATACTTTCCACTTGTTACAAAGATTGTCTTCATTCCCATCTCTTTTGCTCCACCTAAATCACCTTTTACATCATCACTTATCATAGTGATTTTTGTAAATTTTGCCTTTGAATCTTGAACTCCTAAGCTTTTTAATGCTTGCATATAAAATGCTTTACTTGGTTTTCCAACAACATCATATGAGGTACTTGTTGCAAACTCAAGCATTTTTAAAACTGCTCCAACACCAGGATAGCGCTTGGAATTTTTTGCATATATAGAGGTCTCATGCATACCAACTAAAGATGCTCCAGATAATAAAAAATCTATCATTTGTGCATATTCATCAGCAGAAAAATCTTCCTTAATTGCTATAAGAACTGTTTTTGGTTTTTTATACTCAAGTTTATAGCCCATTGACTCAAGAGTTTCTAAAAATGCAGGTGCACCATAAGCTGCAACTGCGTTTTTAGAAACTCTTCCATCAAGAAGCATTAGAGGATCAAGATACTTATCAAAACTAAAATTAAAGCCTAGCGAGTTTAAAAAAGCATGAAAATCTTTTGATGCTTTTTTAGTGTTATTTGTAACAACCATATAAGGAATGTTTTCGCTGTTTAATTTCTCTATAAATGCTATGCTCCCTCTGATTGGAGATTTATCCTCATCACTAATCAAAGTTCCCTGAACATCTATAAAGTACAATTTAGTTCTCTAAAAACTCTTGCTCAAGAGCAATTAAATCTTCAAAAGTCTCACGTCTTCTTATAAGTCTTGACTCTGCATTTTCTAAAGCCACTTCAGCACTTCTTCCTCTAGTGTTATAATTACTTCCCATGCCAAAACCATATGCACCAGCACTATGAACAACAATCAGGTCATTATGAGCCAACTCTGGTAATGGATAATCTTTTGCAAAAAAATCACCACTTTCACAAACTGGACCAACAATATCTACAGGACGACTTTCACCTGTAGCTTCTGTTATAGCTTCTATTTTATGATAAGCACTATAAAGAGCTGGACGAAGTAAATCATTCATAGCACCATCAATTACAACAAATTTCTTTTTACCATTCTGTTTTTCATAAAGAACTTTAGATATGAAAAAGCCTGCATTTGCAGTTAAAAAACGACCTGGTTCACAAAGAATAGTTAGATCAAGTGCTGTTAAACAGCCTAAAATTGCTTGTGCATAATCATATGGTTTAATTGTAGTCTCATCATTATATTTGATTCCAAGACCACCACCAATATCAAAAAATTTAAGCTCTATTTTAATGCCTTCTAATGAACGAACTAAATCTGCAACAATTTCAGCAGATTCACGAATAGGCTGAAGTTCTGTAAGTTGAGAACCTATATGAAAATGGATACCAACAGGGTCTAAATACTCAGAATTATTTGCCATAATGTACATACGTTTTGCAGTTCCTAAATCAACTCCAAATTTATTGTCATGAAGGCCAGTTGAGATGTAAGGATGAGTTTTTGGATCAATGTTAGGATTAACTCTCACACTTATACGTGAGACTTTATTTAATTCTTTAGCTATTATTTGAACTCGAAGGAGTTCTGCTTCACTCTCAACATTGATATATAAGATATCTTTTTCAATAGCTTCACGAATCTCATCATCAGTTTTTCCAACACCAGAAAAAATAATTTTATATGCTGGAATACCTGCTAAAAAAGCACGTCTTACTTCACCTATTGAGACACAATCTGCACCACTTCCCATCTTTGCGAAATGTTTCACTACACTAAGATTGGAGTTTGCTTTAACAGCATAAGCTAAAATTGATTTTCTACCTTTAAATGCTTCTTTTAACTCTTGATATTGAGCCGACATATAGTCAAAGTCATAAACATAAAGGGGAGTTTTATACTGAGTTGCTAATTCTTTAAAATTGATCATTTAAAATTTCCAAATTCTTTTTTAAATGATTTTATCTAAAATGTGCTTATAAGCAGCTAAGAAGTGGCTAGCCTATACTTTCGCCACTGACGCAAGGCTATTAAAAAGAGAATAAAGACGGGGGCAATTACCCCTATTTCACTTGAGATTGTTTTATTATTTGAGAGTTCAATTAGCATATATAAGATTCCCCAAATTAGTAGAGTAGCTAAAATAGCACCAAAACTAAAGAGTGAAACATTTAAAAAACGTGCACTAATAGGTACAAAAAAGAATATGATAACTATTAGACAAGGAACAAAAAGAGGATAGATAAAAATTTTATAAAGTGCCCCTTTTATACTACTTATATTTATATTTTGTTTATCTAAAAGTATAATTGCATCAATAGCATTTTTAATTGTAAAGTTTACTTTTCCCTCATAAACTTGATCTAACATTTTAGGTCTAAAACCTTGTAAAATTTGTAGGTCATGAGCTTTATTAACTTTTATTCCAGGTGATGAGAAACTAAAGTCTTGTGGTTTTTTAATAATATCTGCTTCTAAAATATTCCAATATCCATCTCTATACATCGCTTTTGAAGCAACTAAAACCTCTTCTAATGAGTCATTCTCAATGCTAAAAACACGAATACCTATTACTTTTTCTTGTAGAGGTAAGAGCTCTGAAAAGTAGACATACTTACCCTTATAAACGAAGAAGAGGTCTCGAGTAGGACTTAAATACTGAGCATTTGATTTAATATTGTTTGAGAACTCATCTGCTCTTGCAAAATTTGACCATGAGTGTAAAGAGATAAAGAGAAAAATAATTGTTGAAGAGACGACAACAAAAGGTTTTAAAATATCAACTCTCGAGTAACCTAATGAAAAAAATGAGACAAGTGCATTTGATCGTATTAGAAATATTTTAGTACTTATCATCCCAAAAACAAGTGCTAAAGGTAAGAGCATATCAATTGCATAAAAAGATTTGTAGACTAAATAAATTAGAAGTAAGTTTGCTGATTTGGAGAGTTCATCTGCACTGCCCATATAATCAAAACCAACTAAGAACATAACTAGAGCAGAAAGAATAATAAAAAAGTATTTTAAATAATGAAAAGATATATATCTAAAGGCTAACATCTACTTGAGCTCACTTTTTAGCTTTGATAGTGTGCATAGAGCTAGTATTATCAAGAGTATTGTCCTGTAGGAATATAACTGCTTCACAACTCTTCTCAATCCACTCAGCTAAAAGTTCTTTCTCTTGAGTGCTAAACTCTCCTAATACATATGAAGAGACTTCTCCCTTATGCTCAGGTTTACCTATGCCCATACGTACTCGTATATAGTCGCGCCCTATTTTTGAGTCAATTGACTTTAGACCATTATGACCACCATGCCCTCCACCCTCTTTAAAACGCAGTGTACCAAATGGGAGATCTAAATCATCATGTATTACAACAACTTGTTCACACTTATAAAAGTTTTTTACTTTAATGACAGAATCACCTGATAAATTCATATAAGTAAGGGGTTTTAATAAAAAATGATTTTTTGATTTATAACAATCACCTAAAAAAGATGAGGAGGAAACGTCTCTTGCATTAAACTTTTTTATAAGTTCATCTACTACCATAAAACCGATATTATGGCGTGTGTGTTCATACTCGGAACCAGGATTCCCTAGTCCGACTATGAGCATAATTATTTCGCTTTAATAATACTTAAAACAGATACACGATCAGCATCTGTGTAGATAATATTTGGGATAGCTGGTAAATCACGAATAAGCTTAGAAGCTCCAACATCCATAGCTGATACATCAAGAGTGATGCTGTTAGGAACATTTTCAATTGCAGCTTTCACACGAACACGAGTTTTAGCTATATGAATAAGACCTTTATTTTTAAGACCAATTGCTTCACCTTCAGTGAAAACTGGTACATGGTAATGTGTTACAACACCAGGTTGTGCTACCATTAAATCAACATGTAAAAGATTTCCTGTAACTGCTTGTGACTCATATGATTGAACAACAACGTTCATCTCTTTTCCACCAACATTTACTGGGAATGCTAAAGTCTCTTTATTACGAACTGCACGGATATACTCATTCATTTTGAATGCAGCATGGATATTTTCTAAACCTTTTCCGTAAATATTCGCAATTAGATAACCATCACGGCGAAGTGCATTTGTGCCCTTCTTACCAATACTCTCTCTAACTATACCTTCTAACATATCTATTCCTTGTGTGTTTTTAATGGTCGCATTATACCCAGAAAAATTTAAAACTTACTTTAAATCAAACACATCATCAAAGCTTGTGTCTATAGCAATAGTATCATCAGCTGTTGTATCTGGCTTTGATGTAATTTTTCCACTAGATAAACCATTGATTTTCAGTTCTAAGTCTGAAGCACTCGTTGCATTTTCCATAGCCTGTTCTTTAGAGATAATGCCATCATTGTATAAATCTAAAATTGATTGATCAAAACTTTGCGATTTATAGTGATCTTTTCCAGCTTCAATAGCATCACGAATTTCATAATCACGGTTTTCCATAATTAACTTCTCGATTGTTGGAGTTCTAACAAGAACCTCCATTGCAGCACGTCGTCCACCATCAAGAGTAGGAATCAGACGTTGAGAAATTACACCCTGAAGAACACCTGCGACTGATAATCTAACACGGTTTTGCTCATCTGTTGGAAATTGTGCAATGATACGATTAATAGTCTCTTTAGCATCAACTGTATGAAGTGTTGAAAAGACTAAGTGACCTGTATCTGCGGCATGAAGAGCAAGGTTAATAGTCTCTTTATCACGCATTTCCCCTACTAAAATAATATCTGGATCTTCACGAAGAGCTGCACGTAATGCCGTTCCAAAAGATTTTGTATCCTGACCAACTGAGCGCTGATTTACTATACAACCTCGATCTTTATGAACAAACTCAATTGGATCTTCAATAGTAATAATATGCTTCTTTTTTGTAACATTTATCTCATTGATTAATGCAGCAAGTGTTGTAGATTTACCAGATCCCGTTACTCCAGTTACTAACACTAAACCTCTCTCTTTTTTTGTAAAGCTCTTTACAATATCAGGTAAAAAGAGTTCATTAAAAGATGGTATTTTTACAGGAATTACACGAAATACAGCTGATACACCATCCATTTGAAAGAAGATATTGACACGGAAACGATTATTTTCATCAAAAGGGTAAACAAGGTCTAACTCTTTTTGCTCAATAAACTCAGAAAATCTTCCTTTTAAAAGCTCTTTTGCAAAAGTAAGTGCATC
>Ga0256826_1002521_pt1 | contig 11098 bp, 10 predicted proteins | sample CV79metaG_FD_185975 | JGI IMG/M metagenome (GOLD analysis project Ga0256826, IMG submission 185975) | Hydrothermal vent microbial communities from East Pacific Rise, Pacific Ocean - CV79 | ecosystem: Environmental > Aquatic > Marine > Hydrothermal vents | place: Pacific Ocean: East Pacific Rise... | reverse complement strand
AGAGATACTAAAAAGTTTAGGTCTTAACTTTACTGAAGCTGTTAATATATTTACAAGTATGGTTGTTGCAAATAAAGGCTTACCTTTTGATGTAAAAATACCGACTAAAGAGTTTCAGAACTCTATTGATGAACTTGAGACTAAAAAGGGGAAAAAGCTTTAACACCACAGATGAACTATTTAAAGACCTAGATACCTAATGTATGCAATATTTAGAACATCTTCATTTAAAAAGCAATATAAAAACTTAGCGATAAGTGATAGAGAATTTTTAAAAGAGGTAATTGTTCTACTTGCACAAAATAGTGAGCTTGATAAAAAATATAAAGATCATAAACTAACTGGCAATTTTAAAGACTTGAGAGAGTGTCATGTTAAATCTGACTTACTTTTAATATACAAAATAAATGATGATATTTTAGAACTGGTCTTAGTTCAAGTGGATAATCATAATTCACTTTTCAAGTAAACAATAAATTAAACTACAGAACAAATATGCCTATTTAAAGCCACACCAAAAATAAGCACCTATTAACACAGATAAAGATATGATTATAAAAATTAAAATTAAGAACAATTATGGCACTAATAGACCTACAAAACATTTCGAAACACTACTCTGCACAAAAAATTCTTACAGAAGTAAACTTTCATGTAGATGAGGGTGAGAGAATCGTTATCATTGGTAAAAATGGTAGTGGGAAATCTACTCTAATGAAAATTATCAACGGTACACTAGAGCATGATGCTGGACATAGAATTACTAAAAATGATTTAGAGATTAAGATGCTTGATCAGCGTCCAAACTTTAAAGATGGGCATAGTGTTAGAGAGGCTGTTGAAGATGGTCTTAGAGAGTTAAACACGGCTAAAGAGCGATACAATGAGCTCTCTTTACTTTTAGCCGAAGACTTTGAGAACAAAAAACTCTTGGATGAGCATGAGAAACTCTCACGATATATAGAGCACCATAATGCTTGGAACTTAGATGACAAGATAGAACGTATTATTCAACATTTTGACCTTAAACAGTATGAAGATAAACCTATAACACTCCTGAGTGGTGGAGAGCAGCGTCGTGTTGCCTTAGCCTCACTTCTCCTTCAAAAGCCAGATATTTTACTTCTTGATGAGCCTACCAATCACCTTGATGTTTATATGGTTGAGTTTTTAGAAGAGCTAATTTTAAGAGAAAAGTTCACACTTGTTTTTATCTCTCACGATAGATATTTTATAGATAGAATTGCAACTAAGTCTATCGAAGTTGAGGATTGTGCCCTTCGAGAGTATAGTGGTGGTTACTCAGACTACCTGACTCAAAAAGCGGAGTGGATACGAACTCTTCAAAAGCAGCATGATAATCTTCTTGGTGTTCTTAAACGCGAAAATGAATGGTTTGCTCGTGGTGTTCGTGCTCGCCTTAAACGTAACGAGGGTAGAAAAGAGCGTCTTATGAACCTTAGAGAAGAGGCTAAAACAAACCCTGCAAAAATCAGAAAAATGTCTATAGAACTTCAACGAGAAGCTAGAAACTTTAATGGTGAAAAAGGTATTAACAAGCAAAAAATGCTTTTTGAAGTTGAAGACTTAGCACTTACTTTGGGAAATAAAGAGTTACTGAAAAACTTTACAACTCGCATACTTCAAAAAGATGTTATCGCTATAGTTGGTCCAAATGGAAGTGGAAAATCAACTCTTCTAAAAGCTCTACTTGGGCGACTTGAACCTACGGACGGTAAGATTAAACGCGGTGAGTTTAAGATAGGCTACTTTGACCAACATCGAGAGATGTTAGATGACTCAAAAAACCTTATGGAGACATTTTGCCCTCATGGGGGAGATAGAGTAAGTGTACGAGGTAAAGATATGCATGTCTACGGCTATCTTAAAAACTTTCTTTTTCCTCGTGAATTTTTAGAAAAAAAAGTTGGGATTTTAAGTGGTGGTGAAAAAAACCGTATTGCTTTAGCCCTACTCTTTACTCTTGAAGTAGATATATTAATACTTGATGAGCCTACAAATGACCTAGATATTCCAACTATCAATATTTTAGAAGAGCAACTCACTAACTTCAATGGTGCTGTTATCATAGTAAGCCACGATAGATACTTTGTAGATAAAATTGCAAAAAAACTCTTTATTTTTCAGCCTAATAAAGAGATAGAAGTATCACATCAACAGTACTCTGAGTATCTGGAACTTGAACGCGAAGTAAAAGAGCTTAGTGCTATGGAAAGTTCTGCTATAAAGGAACAAGAATCCAAAAATGTAATAATAAAAGAGAAACCTAAAGCCCTAAAACTAACTTTTAAAGAGAAAATGGCCTTAGAAAAACTTCCACTAGAAATAGAGGGGTTAGAGATACAAATAGAAGAAAAAAATAGCTGTCTTGCAGATCCAAAGTGTTATGAGGAGATTGGTCTTACTCAATTAGCTCAAGAGCTACAAAAATTAGAAGAAGTTTATGAGCAAAAGATGGAAGAGTTATTTGCAATAGAAGAAAAAGTTGAAGAGATAGAGTCTAGCTCTTAAATAATTGTAAAAGCCACTAAACTAAAAGAGAAAATTTTAAGTCTCTAAATGATATACTATTTCAACAAAACAGGAGTCCTTTAATGAATAATGATTTAAGTTTATCTGTTAAAAGTTTGGCTAAAAGTATGTCTATTCTCCTTGTAGATGATGATGAATTTACACTAGATATATATACATCAATTTTCAGTGATCTATTTTTAAAAGTTTATACTGCTCGTGACGGAAATGAAGCTTATGAAATTTGGCATGATAATGCTAAAAATATTGACCTTATTCTTACTGATATTATGATGCCAAATTTAGATGGATTTGGACTAATTAATAAAATAAGGGAAGATTCTAGTACACAACATATTATTGTTGTAACAAGTCTTAATGATCTCAATGAGATGCGAGATATCATTAACCTTGGTGTCGATGGAGTTATCTTAAAACCTTTTAATCAAGAGAAAGTTTTACCCGTTCTCACTAGAGTTTTAGAAGTAATAAAAGTAAAAAAAGTTCTAAAAAGACAGCTCTTTCAACTCAAACTCCTCTCTCAAGAAAAAGTTGCCCTTAAAGTATCTGCTAAAAAAGTAGCAACCATAGAAGAGATAACTACAAAAAAAGAGAGTAAAGAAGACAATTCCCTCTCTTCAAAATATAAAATAAGAACTACGATTGTTGGTTCAAGTGCTCATGAAATTGAAAATATAATTGACTATAATGATAGTGATAATATTGACATCCTTCTACACTCTATTACAGAGAATGAATCACGTATTATCGAGCTTGAATCTAAGCCAGTCACAGAAATTATAGATAGTTTAAAATCTTCAACAGAAACTATCTCTCAACTAGTTAGCTTAATGAACAGTATTGGTTCTTTTAGTGTAGCTATAGATGCAGGAGAAAACCTTATAAGTTTTATAGAGACTATAGATAGTGATAAACTCCAAGATATAGATAAAAAAGAGATGTTTTTTGATGCTTATCTCTCAATGTTTCAAGATATAGAAAAGTGGTTACAGGTAGTATTTATAGACAGAGAAGCCTCAAATATAAACTATTTTGATGCCTCATTCGCAAATACATGCTTAGAGTTAGAGACTATTTTTGCAAACTCTCTTGAAGATGATAGTGAGTTAGAGTTTTTTTAATAAATCATTAAAAACAAAAATCTCATCTATTAACTTCTCATAATCAAGTTTTTTTCGCTCTTTAGCCCCTTTTTCTATAGATGAAAATATCTCATACATCTCCATTACTTGAAGATTTCCCGACCTTCCTTTGAGTTTATGAGCTAAACCTGCTAATGCTTTAAAATCTTCTTTTTGCGCCATGCCCATCATCTCTATTAACTCATTATCAAGAGAGAGAACAAATTTACTCAAAAAATCTTGCATCATTTCGGGGGATATAGCTAGAGTTTGAGAAGCTTTTTTGATGTCATATTCAAAAATTTTTGTAGTAAATAAAAACTTCTCTAAAACAACTTCTAAACTTTTTTGAGTAATAGGCTTTATTATCATCTCATCCATTCCAGATAGAAAAAGTCGCTCTCTATCTTTTTCATCTATACTAGCTCCAGCAGCTATAATCGGTACTCTTTTAAGATTATTCAGTTTTTCATACTCTCTTATCAACTCAGTAGCTTTGTCACCATCAAGTAGAGGCATATTTATATCCATAAAAATCAGATCAATAGAGTCTGAACTTTTTATAAAATCTAGAGCTTCTTGACCATTATTTAAAATAATACTCTCAAGTTCAAAAACATCTAGTCTCATCTCTAAAACTTCTTGATTAAACTCATCATCATCTACTATTAAAATTCTTTTTTGAGCCATTTACACTCCTTCTTAAAATTTATTTATGTGTCAAATTATGACATAAAAACATTTTTTTTAAGTAAGTATATCAGATAAGACATTTCGAAGATACTTTTAAGCTATACTAAATAGGACAAAATTATATTAAGGAAATAAATATGGCTACAATTTTAATAGTAGACGATGCAAGCCTAATCCGTTCAGTTGCTAAAAAAGCAGCTACTGCAGCAGGGCATGAGGTTATTGTTGCAGAAGATGGACAAAAAGGTCTTGAAGCGATTGCTCATACAAAATTTGATTTAATTTTTTCAGATATAAATATGCCTGTAATGGGTGGTTTAGAGATGGTTGGCAATATTAAGCAGATGCAAGAGTATAAATTTACTCCTATTGTTATGCTTACCACAGAGTCAAATCCAGAGCTAAAAGCAAAAGGTAAAGAACTTGGAGTAAAAGCTTGGTTGCTCAAACCATTTAATAAAGACAAATTTATGATGGCAGTTGAAAAACTGTTAGGATAGAATATGTTTTTACAAGATGAAAACTTTACTATTTATGAAGTTGAAGCACTTAAAGACTCTTTTGTCTCGGAACTTTCTCATAGTAAAGTAGTCGTTGATATGAAAAATGTATCGAAAATAGATATGTCGGCAATCTCTCTACTTCTCTCTCTTAAAAAAGCTTCTCTTAAAGAAGAAAAAGAGTTTTCACTTGAAAACTGTAGTGATGAGATACAGATGTCACTTAGCATCTGCGGATGCGATTCGTACCTAGGAGTCTAGTATGGATGAAGATTTAGAACTCTTTTATGAAGATGCTAGTGAACAGTTAAGTATCATGGAAGAGGCTCTACTTGATATCTCAGAATCTGGTGTAAACGATGAAAATATGGGTGGCCTTTTCCGTGCTATGCATACTATCAAAGGTACCGCAGGGATGTTTGGTTTTGATAATCTTGTCTCTTTTACTCATATCGCTGAAAACCTTTTAGATGAGATGCGTTCAAATAAAACTCCTTTTAGCGATACCCTTTTACAGACATTTTTAGAAGTTAAAGATCATACTGCTATTCTAGTTGAATCTAGTGTCAATAAAGAGGCTCTTAGTGAAGATTCTTCTCTCACACAAGCTAAGCTAAGCCAACAGCTCTCAAATTTACTTAGTACTACACAAAAAGAGGAACTTCAAAATAGCAGTGTATCTGATAAAACAGAACTTGACTTTAGTGAATTAAATGAAGATAATGGAGATATGTGGCATATTTCCATCCGTTTTAGTGAAGATTTCTTCACCTCTGGAATGGATGTTCTCTCTATATTTAGCTACTTCAACAAAATCGGTGAAATAGTCATGAACACTCCTATTTTAACCAATCTTCCAATTATCACAGAAATCGAACCACTAACAGCTTATATAGGCTTTGAGATGGAATTTCAATCCTCTTGTTCAAAAGAAGATATAGAAGAAATTTTTGAGTTTGTTGAGGATGATGTAACTCTATTTATCTTTAAAACTCCAAATGAGTCAGCCTATGAAGAGCTCTTTGAAGCTTATGATGGACTCAAAGAGACTCTTCTTGAAGCGGGTGTTTACGAAGAGCAAGAAGAAGATGTAAAAGAGGAGATACAAGAGGTTTTTGAAGAAGTTAAGCAAGAACCAAAAGAGGAATTACAAGCAGAAACTAAAAAATCAGATGAGCCAAAATCTTCTAAAAAATTTACAAGCTCTTCACTTAGGGTAGACTCTACAAAAATTGATGCTCTCATCAACCAAATGAGTGAGATAGTTATCGCAAATGCCAAAGTTGAAACTCTTGCATCAGCAAATGAAGATAGTGAACTTCAAGAGTCCATAGAGTCTCTAAAACTTCTACTTGAAGATGTAAGAGACAAGGTTATGGGTATTCGTATGGTTGCAGTTGAGAGTAGTTTTTCTAAACTCAAACGCATAGTCAATGACACTACAAAAAAACTAGGTAAAGAGATAGAGTTTGAGATTATTGGTGGTGAAACAGAACTTGACAAAACCATAGTAGAAAAACTCTCTGATCCACTTATGCATATGCTAAGAAACTCAGTTGACCACGGTATTGAGATGCCTGATGTTAGAGAGTCGCATGGGAAAAGTAGAGTTGGACATATTACCCTAAAAGCCTATACAGACTCAGGAATGATTGTCATTGAGATTATAGATGATGGTGGAGGAATCAACAAAGAGGTTGTTCTTCGTATAGCCAAAGAGAAAGGTATAGTGCCACAAGATGCTATTTTAAGTGATAAAGAGATCTATAAACTTATCTTTGAAGCTGGTTTTTCAACTGCTGAAACGGTAACAGATATATCTGGTCGCGGTGTTGGGATGGATGTTGTTAGAAGTAATATAGAAGAGCTTCGTGGAACTCTAGATATCGATTCACAAACAAATAAAGGTTCAAAAATAACCATAAGACTACCCCTTACACTCGCCATTATAGGTGGTTTTGTAGTCCAAGTTGGCGATACTAAATATATCATTCCACTTGAGATGATAAAAGAGTGTATAGAACTCACTGCAGATATGAGAGAGAGTATGAAGGAGAACAGTTTCATCAACCTAAGAGGAGAGATTCTCCCTATCTTAGATATTAGAAAACATTTTAACGAAACTATATATCCAAATCTTAGAGAAAATATCGTAGTAGTAAGATATGCAAACCAAATTATAGGACTAAGTGTTGATGAGTTATATGGAGAGATGCAGACAGTTGTAAAACCTCTTGGAGAGATATTTACAAATGTAAGAGGTTTGAGTGGAGGGACTATTTTAGGAAGCGGTGAAATTGCACTGATTTTTGATATAGCAAAACTTATAGAGAGTAAAATACAAGGAGAAGAGAATGTCTAAAGAGATAATAATTAACGATACACAGATGATTACATCACAAACTGACACAAAAGGAATCATCACTTATGTGAATGATGTATTTTGTAAAATAGCAGGCTATAAACGTAGTGAACTAATCGGTAAAAATCACAATATAATTCGTCATGAAGATATGCCAAAAGCTGTTTTTAAACTACTCTGGAACAATCTAAACCAAGGAAACGCCATCTATGCTTTTGTAAAAAACAAAGCAAAAAGTGGTGACTTCTACTGGGTAAAAGCCTATGTAAAACCGATTATGGATAATGGTGTACTTCAAGGGGCTATCTCATATAGAAAACCTATGGACAGTTTTTCTAAAAGTGTAATCTCTGAGCTTTATGGTGCTCTTGTTGAGTATGAGACAACTCATTCAGTAGAAGAGTCCTATAGTTTTCTTCTGCAGTACCTCAAAGATAGAGACCTAAGCTACAACGAGTTTATCAATCGTACAAGTTCTCAAAGAAGAATCTCCAATGTAGATGCAGTTAAAATCGATATAGAGAGATTTAACACAGATCATATTATCTTTAAGCTCAACATTCTAGATAAAGTCAGTAAAGGCATTAAAATTGAAGTTGTTGATAGTTGCTGCTGTGCTTTTGGGAAGGAACTTACAAGACTTAGCTCCCACTCATTTACTACACATCCATCATGGGAAAAACTTGTTCAAGAGCACAACAAAGTACATGAACATATGAGTGAGTATGTTCAACGTGAAGCAGCAGGAGCAAGTAAAAATGAGCTCTCAAGTATTTTAAATATTGTAGATAATGACACTAAGAATATATTTAAAAATCTTAATGAAGTCATAAATCAAAGCAAATAAGGAGCTCCTATGTCAAAAATTACAATCAAAGAAAAAGAGTTAAAAAAACTAAATGCAGCTCTAGAGAAGATAAGCAAAGGTGAGTTTGACTTTGATGATGTAGAGCTTTCAAACAAAGCACTCTCCAAAACTGCCAAGATGATTAATACTATTAAAGCGAACTCTAAAACAGTAGTTATGAACTCCATGTCTTTAGTAAGTAGTGTTGAGAATGGGGGTCTTAACTTTCGTGTTGACACCTCTTCACTTAATGGCGGTTATGCAAAAATTATGGATAACAACAACTATACATTAGACCTTATTGTAAGTGTTTTTAATGACTTAGGTGAAGCAGTTAACAACCTCAGCTCCGGACATTTTGATACTCTCATAACAAACAGATATATCGGTGAACTTGGTCTTTATGTAGAGAGTCTAAATACTCTTTCTCAGACAATGAAAGATTTAAGCTTTGACTCCTCACTTATTCAAAATGCTGTTGAGAAAGGGATGCTGAGTGTGAGAGTAGATACAAACAGATATAAAGGATCTTTTAAAGATATCCATTCTCCCTCAAATATGATGCTTCAAGATATCCAAAATATCTTTTTAGATCTTGAAGATACAATTGTTCATATGCGAGATGGTGATTTTAAGAAAAAAATTACTAATGACTATGTTGGAGACTTAACTCTTATAAAAGACTCAACAAATGAACTTAGTGAGATTCTTGAAAATATTGTTGGTGCTATTGGTCACACTCTTGGAGGACTTAGCGAAGGAAAACTCTCGCAAAGAATCGATATGCAACTCCCTGGTGAATTTAATGCTATTAAAGGGTATACCAACTCTTTAGGAACAACTTTGGAAGAGATTATTGGGGCAATTAGAGAGTCTCTTTCAGCTATGAGTGAGGGTGATTTAACAAAAAAAATCGAGCTAGATCTCCAAGGTGAGTTTGATGCCATCAAAACAAACACAAACTCCTTTATTGAGTCTCTTACAAAAACTGTAGAGCGTATTATCTCCTCAGCATCTGAGATGTCTCTTGCATCATCAGAAGTAAATTCAACCTCCCAAGTTCTCTCAAGTGGAGCAGAAGAGCAAGCTAGTTCACTCGAAGAGACAACTTCAGCTATAGAAGAGATGAGTGGCAGTGTTGATATGTCAGCTAAAAATGCACAAAATACTAACCTCATTGCAGAAGAGACAGCAACAATGGCTAAACGCGGTTCAGAGTCTGTAACAGCTACAGTTGAAGCTATGAAGACTATCGCAGATAGAATCAAAATTATCGAAGATATTGTTTACCAAACAAATCTTCTTGCACTTAATGCCGCTATTGAAGCGGCTCGTGCAGGTGAACATGGTAAGGGTTTCGCAGTAGTTGCTGCTGAAGTAAGAAAACTAGCAAAACGCTCACAAATTGCAGCCTCTGAGATAAGTAAAATCACTCTAAACAGTGTAAAAGTAAGTGAAGAAGCGGGTCTTGAGATAGGAAATATCGTTCCAAAAATTCAAGAGACTGCAACTCTTGTAAAAGATATAGCAACAGCTTCAAATGAGCAAAATGTAGGAATTGAGCAGATTACAGTTGCGATGAATGAGCTAGATAAAGTAACACAGTCAAATGCAAGTAGCTCTCAAGAGTTAGCAAGTGCCGCAGAAGAGTTAGACTCTCAGGCTATGGCACTTACAGAACTTATGACATTTTTTACAATAGACAGCTCAAATACACAGACTATTATTAGTCCAAATTTAGGTTCATCCGCAACACATTGCTCAACAGAAAATGAACAGAGTGATGAGAATGAACCACTGGACCTAAATGACTTTGAAAGATTTTAGGAAAAGACTATGCAAGAGTTAGATTTCTTTGATGAAGATGAGCTCTACTACTCCGATGGAGAACAGCATTTTTTATTTTATGCTGATAATGAAATTTATGCTATTGAAGCTGCATTTATAAATGAGATAGTTGAGTATCAAGAGTTTACAAAAGTTCCTTCTTTACACTCCTACATCTTAGGTGTGACCAATATTCGTGGTCATATTATAGGTGTTGTTGATTTTCTTGATAGATGCTCTCTTGGCCAAAGTCAAGTAAGTTCAAAGAGCTCTTTCGTCGTAATTCACCACAAAGGGCAAGATATCGCCCTTTTAGTTGATGAGATTTATGAAGTTGACGGATTTAGTGAAGAGATGATAAAAGAGAGTCCAGAATTTGGAACAAAAATAGAGCCAAGGTTTATAAAAAACATTATTACCTATAGAGATAAAAATATTTTTTTACTTAATCTTGAAACTCTTCTAGACTTAACTGAGCTCTCAAAAGAGGTGAAAAATGGATGAGTACTATGATGAAGAGGAGATAGACCTCCTAAAGCTTGTGAGTACTAATGCAAATGATGCGAACCAGTTCATTATTTTTTATGGTTCAAATGGCGAACTTTATGCTAAAAATGTCTCTAAAATAGAAGAGTTAGTCATCTATAAGGAGATAGATATAGTCAAAAATGAAGACGAGAGCTACATAGTTGGAACTGGTGATATTAGAGGTGAGCTTACTACCATTATAAACTTCGATAGATGGATGGGGAATACTCCACTCAAAGAAGAGGAGTATGAACTCATCATCGTGGCTGCTTATGGAGGACATCGTCTGGGTATAGTTGTAAAAAGTGTTGAAAATATTGTTACCATTGACTCAGGCGATATGAGTGATAACTCTAGTGCAAATCCTAAGTCTACTTTTATGGCAAAGATAAAACTCTACTCCAAGGAAAAAATGGTTACAATTTTTGATAGTGATATGATGCTTTCAGATATTTTTCCTGATGTTGAAGAGAAGAGTGATTCACATATGAATATGCTTGTTTACCAGATAGATTCTCAAAAGGTGTTTATGTTTGCAGATGATAGTAAATTCATTCGAACTATGCTTGAAAAACTTTGTCATAAGCTCAATGTTCGATATGAGATATATGAGAATGGGCTTGAACTTCTAAATGCTATTAAAAAGAAAAAATCTCAAGAGATTGCT
>Ga0256826_1002520_pt1 | contig 11103 bp, 12 predicted proteins | sample CV79metaG_FD_185975 | JGI IMG/M metagenome (GOLD analysis project Ga0256826, IMG submission 185975) | Hydrothermal vent microbial communities from East Pacific Rise, Pacific Ocean - CV79 | ecosystem: Environmental > Aquatic > Marine > Hydrothermal vents | place: Pacific Ocean: East Pacific Rise... | reverse complement strand
CATTTTTTTTTAGCTCTTCACCAAGATTTGTTTGGTTGTGAAGTCTACCGGCGGTATCTATAAGAACATGATCTATCTCTTTGGCAATGGCAGATGAAATAGTATCATAAACAACAGCAGAAGGATCATGTCCTTGTTGGGTTGAAATAATTGGTATATTCAACTTGGTAGCCCAACGGGTAAGCTGCTCAATCGCAGCAGCTCTAAAGGTATCTGCTGCACCTAATATAACTTTTTTTCCTGCTTTTTTATGATAGTGTGCCAATTTTGCAATGGTTGTAGTTTTTCCTGCACCATTCACACCAATAATCATATCTACAAATGGGCTTACTGTTAAATCATCTTTCCAGTCTGCTTTGTATTGAAATACAGTAATGAGTGCATTGTATGCATGTACTCTTTCTATCGTTGATGGTAAATCTTCTAAAAATTTTTCTATAAGTTCATAATTGACATCTGCTTCTAAAAGGATATCTTCAAATTCCTCTTTTGTTATTTTCTTCTTTTTGGTAGGTGCGACTTCTTTTATCGCATCATTTGTTCTTTTAAAAACTTTTTTTAGTATGTTAAACATCTTTATTTTTGACCTTTGTATTTTTTTAGTAATTGTTCCAAATCACTTTCTATCATCTCTTCGGGCATTCTTCCTTCATAGTGTGTAAAGTATTTTCCTTTATAGAAAATAAGCATAAGAGGAAGTGTAAAGTTGTTTTTAAGTCTAAGTTTAGGAGCAATCATATGTGAAAATTTTAAATTTTCTACTTGATTGTTTGAAAGATAAAAACGGGCTTTTTCTGCTATTAAAAACTTTTTAAGTTCCTTTTCCTTTATATCATCATGTATTAAAACAGATAAAATAAAAAGGTCGTTTTTAAAGTTTTTTTGTAAATTACTTAAATGTGGAATTTGTCCTCTACACGGTGGACACCACGTAGATAAAAATGCTACCATGACAATGGGTTGTTTTATATTTTTAAAATTATAATGATCATTTTTAACATTAAGTTTGATAGATTGACCCTCTAAATTATTAAAGTTAAAATTATATTCACTTGATACAGGTTTTGTTTTATTGATTATGTTTTCTTGTGAAATGGCTTCATTTATGTAACTAGAAATTAATTCATCTGTTATTTCTTCTTGATTAATTTCTGTTTTTGTAGTAGTATGGGACGTAGAGGAATCATCTATACATGAAGTGAATACTAGGATAGTTATCAAAAATAGATAAAATTTATTTTTTATTCTCAATTATAATCTTTTTAAGTAAATTTTAGTGATTATATCAAAAAAATATAAAGTGTTAGTATGGATAAAAAAAGATTTCGAAAGATATGTATTGGATATTTAAAAAAGGGTAATCTAGTAAATCATTACAAGTTAGATAAGCTGGTAGTAGAAAAACTTTTCAATGAGTTAAAATCACCTACAATAAAAGTTGTAATGCTTTATATTCCTTTAAAAATTGAAGTTAATATATCATCTTTAATAAAGAGATTAAGAAAAGAGAAGAAAATAGTTTTGGTTCCATTTATGGAAGGTGAAAGCTTTAGATTGGTAAAATATAGATTACCCTTAAAAATAAAAAAATTTGGTGTAAAAGAGCCTAAGTATTCAAACAAGTATAATAATAGAATTGATTTAGCAATAGTCCCAATAATTGGGACTGATGAGACGTTCAGACGTGTAGGCTTTGGTAAAGGATTTTACGATAGATTCTTTGAAATAAATGCCAAAAAGATCAAAAAAATTTTATTTGTCGGACGTAAATATTGTGTTTCATCTGAAATTATAACGAATGATTATGATGTTAAGGGAAAAAAGTATATTACCCCGAAAAATAGTTTTTTGAAAAGAAATTCAAGGATATAGGCTCCTTAGAAAGGAGAAAAAATGATAGAAGAGACATTAATCGCGATATTATTAACACTTATGGGTGTTGGTATAACATATGTATTTATGCGCAATGAAAATAACAAGCAATTCAAACATTTAGAGAGTGAGGCAAAGGCAAAAGCCAGTGCAATCGAAAATGAGGCGGAGCATCTTTTAAATGAAGCCCAAGTTCAAATAAAAGCTGAAGAAGTTACACTTGATAAAAAGTTCCATGACAAAGTAATTGAATTAACAAAACAAAAGACAGAGCTAGATTTAGAGCTTAAGTCTTTACGTACTAAAGAGAAAGAACTTTTTAAAGTTAAGAAAAAACTTGAACGTAAAGTTGAAAAACTTGCTGACATGGAAGTTGAAAAACAGTATGAAATTGAATCAACCATCAAGATATTAGAAAACAGTGCTGCTATGACCCAAGAAGAGGCAAAAACGCATCTTTTAAATCAAGTAGAAGAACAGTCAAAGATTGACTCAGTTCACATTGTAAGAAAATATGAAAAACAAGCACATCTTGAAGCTAAGAAAAAAGCAAATTATATTTTAGCTCAAGCGGTTACACGATATGCGGGCGAATTTGCGGGTGAGAGGTTAATTAATATAATTACTTTACCAAGTGATGAACATAAAGGTCGTATTATTGGTAAAGAGGGTCGTAATATTAAAAGTTTAGAGCAGTTACTTGGGGTTGATATTATTATTGATGAGACACCGGGGGTTATTATTGTGAGTAACTTTAACCTTTATCGTCGTGCTATTGCTACTAAAACCATAGAAATTTTAGTTGAAGATGGAAGAATCCATCCGGGTAGAATAGAGCAAGTTCATGAAAAAGTCAAAGAAGAGTTTGAACGTAAAGTTTTAGAAGATGGTGAAAATATTGTCATTGATCTTGGTCTTTTACCAATGCATGAGGAGTTAATGAAACTTCTTGGTCGCATGAAATACCGTGCAAGTTATGGTCAAAATGCTTTGGCTCATACTTTAGAAGTTGCAAAGTTGGCGGCAATTATGGCTGCAGAGATGGGTGGTGATGAAAAACTTGCATTGCGTGCAGGACTGCTTCATGACATTGGTAAAGCATTAACTCAAGAGCAAGGTGGAAATCACGTTGACCTAGGGGCAGAGGTTTGTAAGCGTTATAATGAACATCCTACTGTAATTAATGCTATTTATGCTCACCATGGACATGAAGAACCAGATGGGGTTGAATCTGCAGCTGTATGTGCAGCAGATACCCTTAGTGCATCACGTCCTGGGGCAAGAAGAGAAGTTCTTGAGAGCTTTGTTAAGAGAGTAAAAGATATAGAAGATATTGCACTAAACAAAAAAGGTGTAATAGATGCATATGCTATTAATGCGGGTCGTGAAATACGTGTTTTTGTAGATGCAGGTAAAATAGATGATACAAATGTTTACCTATTGTCTAAAGAGATTGCAAAAGAGATAGAGAATAAGGTACAATACCCCGGTGAAATTAAAGTTAATGTAATTCGTGAAAAAAGAGAAATACAATACGCAAGGTAAGTTAATGGCAAAATGTGGTGATATTAAAGCACATATGCGGATGGAAGAGCGTTATGAAACACTTAGTCTGATTTTTGAAGATAAGAATGAATTGACTTCAGAAGTGATAAGTGCTATAAATAAAATAAAAGAAGAGACAGGAATGACTCCTTTTATTTTTGAAAAGATTTCTAAAGATAGACCTGATCTTCATGGAATCCACATAGAGTTTCATGACGATGTACATAGAGTAGGTGGAGGTTTTTTTACAAAGCTTCTTAATGAACTTAATATTAATAATTGTGAAAGAGATATATGAAAAAAGTAGTTTTATCATGTTTGATAACAGCATCAGTATTGATGACTGGTTGTAATGCAAAAGAGAGCATAGAAGGGAACACCACAACTGTTCCTCCGATTAAAAGTGATGTAAAGCAAGAGAGTAATATTGTTATATTAGAGACATCTCAAGGAAACATAGAATTAAAAATGTTCCCTAAAGTTGCTCCTTTGGCAGTTGAAAATTTTATTACACATGCAAATAATGGGTATTACAATGGTCTTATTTTTCACAGAGTTATTAAAAACTTTATGATTCAAGGTGGTGACCCAACAGGTACAGGTACCGGTGGTACTTCAATTTGGAAGAAAGAATTTGTTAATGAATATGGTAAAAATGTTGTATTTGATAAACCATATCTTTTAGCAATGGCAAATCATGGTCCCAATACTAATGGTAGTCAATTTTTCATTACAACAAAAGCAACACCTTGGTTAAATGGTGGTTATACAATTTTTGGTGAAGTTATTTCAGGACAAGATGTTGTTCAAAAAATTGAGAATACAAAAACAGCCAGAGGTGATAGACCTGAAAGTGAACAAAAGATGATTAAGGTTTATGTTAAGAAATAATGCAAGAAATAGACCTTAATACCATACGTCAAGAACGCATTAAATGTCTTGATTGGAAAAATATAAAACCCTACTGGGAGGCAATTCAAGCTCTCCCAACCCCTCAAAATACTCAAGTTAAGCTTGGTGATACTGTTGAAATGCTTCCCGACAATTTGACAGCAGAGGATGAAGAAAATATTCATCATGCTGCAAAGTTAATGCATCCTTGGAGAAAAGGACCTTTTCAGGTTTCAAAAACATTTATTGATAGTGAATGGAAAAGTAATTTAAAATATAATTTATTACGCCCTCATTTTAATCTTGAAAATAAAATAGTTGGAGATATTGGATGCAATAATGGGTATTATCTTTTTAAAATGATGGAAGATAAGCCCAAACGTCTTATTGGTTTTGATCCTTCCGCTGTAACGTATTGTCAATTTAAATTTTTAGATCACTTTATGCAAAGTGGTATTACCTATGAGCTCTTGGGAATTGAACATGTTGAGTATTATGAACATAAGTTTGATGTTCTCTTTTGTCTTGGTGTACTTTACCATAGGGCTGATCCTATTGGTATGTTAAAGTCACTTTTTAAAGGGCTGAATGAAGGTGGAGAATTAATTTTAGATACCTTTATGATAGATGGTGAAGATGATATCTGTTTAACACCACGAGATCGTTATTCTAAAATGGGAAATATCTATTTTATACCTACAGTATCTGCATTAAAAAATTGGTGCTATAGAGCTGGTTTTGGAGAGATAGAAGTTCTTGATATTGTCAAAACAGAACATGAAGAACAGCGTAAAACAGAATGGATTAATACCCAATCATTAGAAGATTTTTTAGATAAAAATGATCAAAATAAAACAATTGAGGGCTATCCAGCACCTAAAAGAGTCTATATAAAGGCAAAAAGATTAAAAAAAGAAGCTAAATAGTAAAAAAAATTTCATATGGTCTGAAAATAAGGTATAATTAAAGAAATATAAGTTGTTTCAGAAGTTTTGTAAACTTTCAAATTAATATCATGATTATGTTAAAAATTATTTTTATTTTTAAATAAGTATAATTTTGATATAACCTCTGAGCATAATAGAATAAATTAGGATAACAATGAGAATATTAACCATTGGATTTGATGATGAGTTCATAAAAGAATTAGAAGTTGAACTTGAAAAATATTTTATCTGTATTGTAGATTCTGCAAGAGATTTGTATGATGCCACAAACTTTACAGACTTTAGACACTATGAGTTAATTATTATAGTAGATGAAGGTGAACGTTACACATTAGAAAAATATAGTAACGAAGTAAAAAAGAAAAAAAGAGAAACAAAAGTTATTGTTTTAACTCAAAATGAAAAAAACCAGATACCACTTTTTAACCTTGGTGTGGATGATGTTGTTGTACACTTTATTGATTCACCTGAGTTAATTGCGGTGAGAGTTCTATCAAATATGAGAAAACTTTTTGGTACTCAAATAGATGTTGGTAAATTAGTAATTGATATTGCCAATAAAAAAATTGAATATGATGATAAAATAGTCTCTTTAAATGGAAAAACATTTGATATCTTGGCTTATTTAGCATTAAGAGAAGATCGAGTTTTTTCAAAAGATGAAATTATTAATGCACTTTGGGAAGAGCCAGAGTATGTTAGTGATAATACAGTAGAAGTTGCTATCAACCAAATTCGTAAACGCTTGAAAAGTATTTTAGGTTTTCAAGTGATTCATACGGTAAGAAGAAGAGGATATAAGTTCTCTTATTAATTAGCTCTTTTTTATACTCTCCCCTAGGTTTCTCTTTTACTTAATTGGTATATTGAGAAACCGAACAAATCTATATTTTAATTTAGTTGTTTTTTACATACTCCAACCACATTGACATACCTTTTTGTTCTTCTTTCAGGGTGCTACTCATTCCATGACCAGGATAGAGTGTAAAATTTTCTTTAATTTTCATTGCTTTTTCTAAACTTTTTATCATTTCATCCCCTGAAGAATACGGAAAGTCCCAACGACCTATGGATTGTTGAAAAAGAAAGTCTCCCGAGAACCAAACATCATTAATTTCAATAACAGAATTTCCTGGAGTATGACCTGGAAAGTGCAAAAAATTAATCTTAATTCCTTCAATTGTTAATGCTTTATCACCCTCAATTAGGAAATCTCCTTTAGATTTTGGTGGAGTTTGACCAAGTGGGCAGTTTTGTAACATAAAGTCATCATATTTATTAATATATATTGGAATATTAAGTTCATTTTTTAACTCAGCATTACTCCATACATGGTCATAATGTCCATGGGTATTTAGTATTGCTATGGGGTTAGAACAGTTCTCAAGTACCCATTTTGTGGCATTTATACCTGGATCAATAATTAAGTCTTTATTGTCAATAGTAACAATGTAACAGTTAGTTTGTGTCTGTCCCATAGGTTGTATTTTAATTTTCATGGCTAAGCTTCCCTATTTTATTATAAGTGTTTTTTATATTTCGAACAATAATGAATAAAATATAAAGTGACACTTCTTATTTTAAAAGTTTTTGGCTGATTTAAGATTCTCAACACAAATTTTAAACATCATATAGAATGAAAACTAATTTACTCCTTACTTTTATAAATTGTACTAGAATCTAATTTGATTTGATATAATTCGTTTATGAATATATATAAATTATTAGAAGAAGCCGTCAGAACCGATTGTATTAAAACAAAAGAAAAGTTAACAAAAACAGTAATGGCAGAGTGCATAAAAAATAAAAATATTGAGGTAGAAAATTTTATACCTTTACTGTTTGATAAACCATCTTATGTAAATAAATGTACGATAGTTGAACCAAGAGAATTGAAGACACGAAAGGATTTTGATACAGCAGAAGGATTGGCTGTTTTGGTTCATGCTATTGCACACATTGAGTATTCGGCAATTGATCTTGCCTTGGATGCAGTTTATCGGTATCCCGATATGCCAAATGCCTATAAACTGGATTGGTTAGAGGTTGCAGAAGACGAAATTAGGCACTTTTATATGCTACAAGAGCTCTTAGATGAACTGGGGTATGTCTATGGTGATTTCCCTGTTCATTGTGGACTTTTTGATGCCAGTATGAATACCGCAGAAAAGCTTATAGATAGAATGGCAATTATCCCTCGATATTATGAAGCGAGTGGATTAGATGTTAACCCTCAAATTATCAAAAGACTTGATAACAAACGTAAATTACCTTTGGTTAAAAAATTGATTGATGCGCTAAATATTATCTATCAAGAAGAGATTGTACACGTGCAAAAAGGTGATTATTGGTTTAAGTATTTATGTAAAAAACAAGGGCTAAATATCTCTGTATATTTTGATATTTTAGAGCAGTATAAACTTTTAGATAAGCATAGACCACATGTTAATGTAGCCGCACGACAAGATGCAGGCTTCTCTTGTCCAGAATTGAAAAAGTTGGGAAATATTGAGTGTTAATAACAGTTGTAAACATTAAAACTTAATAAATAATAAAAAAAATAACATAATTCATAAATAATAATTATAAACATAAAAAAGTATAAGATGTTTAAAATTAGATTTAATTAAAATGTTGTATAATGGCACTGTATCTAATAAATAAAGTGAAATAATATGCAAAATACAATTGAGTTTTTTAAACCGTCTATTCAAGACAATACAAAACAGTACATAGATGATGTCTTAACTTTTTCAGATAATAAAAAAGTTGAAAAGCTAGAATCATCGTTTAGAGAGTTCATAGGTTGTAAGCATGCTATTGCTACAACCAGTGGAACGTCTGCACTACATTTAGCGATGTGTGCATTGGATTTCAAAAGAGGTGACAAGGTAATATGTAGTATTAATGTTTTCCCATCAGTACCACAATCAGTAAGACATTTTGATGCTGAACCTATTTTTGTCGACATAGAAAGTAAACATTACGGTATCGACCTTGTAAAGTTAGAGAGTGCATTAGAAAAAAATCAAAGTAAGAAATTGAAAGCAATTATCGTTAGTCATATTGCTGGTCATATTCTTGATTTGGAAAAAGTGTATGCTTTAGCAAAACAATATAATGTAAAAGTAATTGAAGATGCTAGTAATGCAATGGGTGCGGAGTATAAGGGCAACTATATAGGGAACACAGGTGCTGACATTACTATCTTTAGTTTTGCTCCTCATTTATGTAATTCATTAACCAATGGTGGGGTCTTGGTAACAAATGATGACGTAACACACGAGAGAGCATTACTTTTAGGTTTTCATGGAATGAAAGGAAAAGAGTGTGACCAATTTGGTAACGTTAATTACATTTATGATGTAGTTGATATTGGTTGGAAGTATGATATGAGTCAATTAGAAGCTGCCTATTGTTTAGCAGATTTTGAAGCAATCAAAGTGAGTATCAAAAAGAGACAAAAAATTTCTGCAAAATATACTGAACTTCTTGCCAATGTAAATCATGTTAACTTACCAACACTCGAAGATGAAGGTGTATCAACTCAATACATTGTGGAAATTGATAAAAACAGAGACCACTTTGTAAATGAATTGAAAAAAGAAGGGGTAAAAATTTCAGTACATTATATGCCTCTACACTTAACAGAGTACTATAAACAAAAATATTCTATGAAAGTTTTTGATTATTCTGTTGCACTTGGATGTTTTCAGCGAGTTATGTCATTGCCAATCTATGCATCTATGACAGATGAAGAGATTGTACATGTTTGTAATGCTGTTAAAAAAGTAGCGAATGAACATATTTAGTCGTACATTGGTCTCTCTCTTTGAGAGACTTTTCTTTAAACCCAATCTTCTTGATTGGGTTCTTATCTTTTTTCTCTCTCCTCTGTCACTCTTTTATGGTTCTATAATGTTTATACGAAGATTTTTAGTTTCTAAATATAAATATGAAATTCCTCTTATAAGCATTGGTAATTTAACGGTTGGCGGTAGTGGAAAAACACCGTTTGTAATTGCCTTGGCAACTCGTTACGATAAAGCAGTTATTATATCAAGAGGGTATGGACGACAAAGTAAAGGTTTAGTTGAAGTAAGCCGAGATGGAAAAATTTTAACAGATGTATTTAATGCGGGAGATGAACCCATGTTAATGGCAAAATCTTTAAATAATGCATCGGTAATTGTTAGTGAAGACCGAAAAAAAGCGATAGATATGGCTATTTGCAATGGTGCAAATGTTATTTTTTTAGATGATGGTTTTAATCGTGTCAATATAGAAAAATTTGAAATATTACTATTTCCTGAAAAAATTAAAAACTATTTTACTTTTCCTGCCGGTCCTTTTAGAGAGTTCTTTTTTACAAAAAGTTTTTCTGATTTAAATCTTTTTGAGAACAGTGATTTTAAACGTGTGGTAGAGACCGTAAATCTTACTAAAAGAATGTTATTGGTGACGGCTATTTCAAATCCTGAACGACTTGATGCTTATTTACCCGAAGAAGGGGTTATTGGGAAATATTTTCTTGAAGATCACTCTTATTTTGATAAAGAAACGTTAAAAGACAAAATGAAAGAGTTTGAGGCTACTTCACTTTTAGTTACGGAAAAAGATGAAGTAAAAATGAGAGATTTTAAGTTACCCCTTTCAGTTATGAAGTTAGAATTAGAAATTAAAAATCATATTTTAGAAAAAATTGATAATTACATAGGAAATTATAAAAATGAAAAGTAAAATTGAAGTTGTAAAAACCCTGTTAGATGCTTTGCCTTATATTAAAAAGTTTGCAGATGAAAAAATTGTTATTAAGTATGGTGGATCTGCACAAACTTCAGAAACTTTAAAACAGCAGTTTGCTCAAGATATTGTTCTTTTGCATACCGTAGGAATGAAGCCTATTATCGTTCATGGTGGGGGAAAGAGTATTACCAATTTATTAACAGACTTAGGTGTTGATACCAAGTTTGTAGATGGTCAACGTGTTACCACAAAAGAGGTAATGCGTATTGCCGAAATGGTACTTTCTGGAGAGATAAATAAAGAGATAGTTTCTCTTTTAAACAATCAAGGTGGACAAGCCATTGGTATTTCAGGAAAAGATGCAAACCTTTTAGAAGCAGTGCCTAAAGATTTTGAGAACTTTGGTTATACAGGTACGATTCAAAATGTTAATCCAAAAATTGTTGATAGTATTATAGAGGATGGTTTTGTTCCTGTTATCGCCCCTATTGCTTCTGCACCAACCATAGGTCACCCTGGATTTAACATTAATGCAGATCTTGCGGCAAGTCAGATTGCAATTGCTCTTGAAGCCAGAAAAATTCTTTTCTTAACAGACACACCAGGTGTGCTTGACAAAAATATGGAATTGCTTCGTAACTTAGACATACAACAAACAGAATCTTACAAAGAAGATGGAACCATTACGGGTGGTATGGTTCCTAAAGTAGATGCATGTATTGAAGCACTTCGTGGTGGTGTTAAAAAAGCGCATATTATTGATGGACGACTAGAACATTCAATGTTACTTGAAATTTTAACATCTGCAGGTGTTGGAACATGTATACAGCTTTAACAAATATAATAATTGTAATGTAAAAATATTTTATAATATTATTATATAAACTAATATGTTACATCTAATCTTAATAAGATAAATATTCTCTTATTAAGGTAGAGTACTAACCAATATATCTGTATACTTATGCCATGAAAGCAACTATAAAGATTTTTTTACAAGACCTTAGCAACTCCTTTAAAGATTTGTTACCCATTATTATTGTGGTAGCATTTTTTCAAGCATTTATTATCCAAGCTATGCCTGAAAATTTGCTCTCAATTG
>Ga0256826_1002519_pt1 | contig 11104 bp, 10 predicted proteins | sample CV79metaG_FD_185975 | JGI IMG/M metagenome (GOLD analysis project Ga0256826, IMG submission 185975) | Hydrothermal vent microbial communities from East Pacific Rise, Pacific Ocean - CV79 | ecosystem: Environmental > Aquatic > Marine > Hydrothermal vents | place: Pacific Ocean: East Pacific Rise... | reverse complement strand
TAAAGCAATGCTTCCAACACTTGAAGAAGTAAAAGAAGGTATTGTATTAAGAAAACAATTTGACGGAGCACCTGAAGATTATTTCCCATACCAATGTGAACATGATGAGCCTGCTGTATTAAATAGTATGTTTAAAGGTTACAGATATCACTTTACAGGATTACACCATGATAAAAATGGTTTCCCAACAGAAGAGATCAACACTTGTAGAAAATTAATCCAAAGATTAGAAGACAAAGTTGAATTACATAGAGACGAATTAGAATTAAATGAAGAATTTATGTGTGATGATTTAGAAGAAAATGATGTATTAATTATTGCATATGGTTCTGTTTCATTAGCAGCTAAAGAAGCTATTAGAGATTTAAGAAAACAAGGTATTAAAGCTGGTTTATTTAGACCAATTACTTTATGGCCAAGTCCTGCTGAAAGAATCAGACATTATACAGATAAAATCAAAAATGTTATTTGTGTTGAGTTAAATATTGCTCAATATACAGCTGAAGTGGAAAGAGTTTCTGGAAGAATTGGTTCAATTGAAGGTCTATACAAAGTAAACGGTAGACCAATAGCACCACATGAAATTGTGGCAAAAGTTAAGGAGGTATTCTAAAATGGCATATAACTATGATAAATACTTAAGATTAGAAAAAATGCCAACACTATGGTGTTGGGGATGTGGTGATGGTGTAATTTTAAAAGCAACTATCAGAGCTATTGAAAAAATGGGTTGGAAGCAAGATGACGTTTGTGTTATCTCTGGTATTGGATGTTCTGGAAGATTTTCTTCTTATGTTGACTTTAATACTATTCATACTACTCATGGTAGAACTGTTGCTTATGCAACTGGTGTAAAATTAGCAAATCCAGATAAGCACGTAATTTGTGTTGCTGGTGATGGTGATGCACTTGCTATTGGTGGAAATCATACAATTCATGCTTGTAGAAGAAATATTGATATTAACTTTATTGTTATCAATAACTTTATTTACGGTTTAACTAATTCTCAAACTTCTCCAACTACTCCTCAAGGTATGTGGACAGTTTCTCAAAAAGCTGGAAATATTGATCCTACTTTTGATGCAAGTAACTTAGCTATTGCTTCTGGTGCTTCATTTGTTGGTAGAGAGACAATGTTAGATCCTAAGAAATTAGAAAGACTTTTAGTTAAAGGTTTTGAACATAGAGGTTTCTCTTTCTTAGAAGTATTATCTAACTGTCATATTAACTTAGGTAGAAAAAATAAAATGGTTTCTGCTATGGATAACTTAAATTGGATTGATTCAATTACAGTTGCTAAAGCAAAATTTGATAAGATGACTGAAGAAGAAAGATTAAACTTACTTCCTACAGGTGTTTTACATCATGATACTGAAGCTAGAGAATACTGTGATATGTACGAAGATATTAAAGATGTACATCAAGGTAAAAGAGCAAAAATCACACAAGATGATTTTGCTAAAAAAATATAAGGAGACATTATGGCTAGAAAACTAATGAGATTTACAGGTGTTGGTGGACAAGGTGTTCTTCTTGCTGGTGAGATTTTTGCAGCTGCAAAAATTAAAGCTGGTGGTCATGGTTTAAAAACTGCGACATATACATCACAAGTAAGAGGTGGTGCAACTGTTGTTGATATTACTCTTGATGATGATGAGATTTTTTACCCTTATGCAAAAGAAGGTGAAATTGACTTTATGCTATCTGTTGCACAAGTTTCATACAACTCTTTTAAAAGTGGTGTATCTGAAGGTGGAACAATAGTAATTGAGCCAAACTTAGTAAAAGCAACTGATGAAGATAGAAAAAGATGGAATATCGTTGAGATTCCTATTATTTCTATTGCTAAAGAAGAGGTTGGTAATGTTATTACTCAATCTGTTGTAGCACTTGCAATTGCAAATAACTATATGGATGCTATTGATAAACAATTACTTTTAGATGTAATGCTTTCAAAAGTACCTAAAAAAGTACATGAGCTTAATATTAAAGCTTTTGAATTAGGATATAAATATTCTAATGCAACAAAGAATGCTTAATAAGCATCTTTGTTAGAACTAAAAAAGGGAGTTGATTAAATTCAACTCCCTTTTTTTATGTAAAAAAATTATTTATTTATTTTTTCTTTGCTTTTAGATAAACTCTCTTAGGTGCAGGATAACCTTCACATGTTTTATCTATCATTTGTATCTAAAAAATCATCTAAGCTTTTCCCAAAAGTCCATGGAGTTACTCTTTGTTCAGTATCATCTGTTTTTGTAATTTCTATTACTTCTATATCTTTAAACCCTGCTCTATTTAGCCAGTTTTTAAAACAATTAACTGTAGGTATAAAATAAATATTAGGCATCATATTATATCTGTCTTTTGGAGTTAAACAAACTTCTTCATCTCCATCAATCATAAACGAATCAACTATTATTTCACCATCTTTATTCAGTGCCCTATTTAGTGATTTTAAAGAACCTATAGGATCACTTCTATGATAAAGAACACCCAACATAAATATCATATCAAACTTTGTTTCATAGTGTTCTAAATGCTCAACTCCTAGAAGTTCATATTTTATATCTGATTTCATAAAATGATTTATAAAATCAAATTGTGTTTTAAATATAGCAGATGGATCAAATCCCACTAATTTTCTTGGTTTATCTTCAAGCATTCTAAACATATAATAACCATTATTACATCCAACATCTGCTACACATTTATTTTCTAAATTAAAATGTGGTCTTAATAAATTATATTTTAAATTAGATTGCCATTCACTATCAAGTGGCATACCACAAAAATTAAATGGTCCTTTTCTCCAAGGAATTAATGCCTTTGCGCTTTGCTCAATCGTCTTTATATCATTACTATTTAATGTATCAATATCACCAATAGTAAGCCAATCATCAAGTTTTATACATACATCTGAAGGTATATCTATCTCTTGTACTTTTTGTAAAGCATCTCTCATTGGAATAATATTTTTCCATGAAAGCCATTTTTCCCGTTCTTCTCTTACTTCATCTAAATTCATTTAGTAAACCAATACATCTACATCATCACCTGCACTAATATCAGTTGAATCTATATCTTGAACTAATAAAGTACTATTTCCAAGCATATTTGTAAGTATAGCTGATGTTCCAAATTTTTTATTTTCAAAATCAACTTCATATTTTCCATTTACTATATTTAAATTTACTGCAGTGAATATTGTTTTATTTGCTTTTTTTGCAAAATTAGATTTTATTTTTGCTTTTATAATATTTAGTTTTTTATTTGAACCATCAAATTTAAATAATAAAGGCAATACATATAACATTGCAGTTACTGTTGAACTATATGCAAATCCTGGAAGTCCTATTATAAATTTATTATCTTTTTTAGCAACTATTATATGTTGTCCAGGTTTTATTTGAACACCTTGAAATAATACTTCTGCTTCTAATTCATCTTTTATTATATCTTTTACAAAGTCATAATCACCAACACTAACTCCACCAGTAGTTACAACTATATCAGCTGTTTGCAATGAAGTTTTTATAAGATTTAAAATTGATTCTCTATCATCTTTTACAACACCTTGTTGTAAAACATTTGCACCATGTTCTTTACATAAAGCTTCTATTGTAAGATGATTTGATGATCTTATTTGTGATTGGTTAGTTTGCTTTTCACCTAAATCTAGTATTTCACTACCTGTACTTGCAACTGCAATTATTGGTTTTTCATAAACTAATACATTTGATATATTTAATGATGCCATTACCCCAATTTGCGCAAAAGTAATCTCTTGGCCTTTTTTAATTAGTATTTCATCTAAATGATAATTTTCACCAACTTTTCTAGTTGCGAAACCATAAGGTACTACTTCATTGATTGTTATTATTTCATTATTTACACTTACATTTTCAATTGGAATTAAAGTATCACTACCTTTTGGCATAAGCGAGCCTGTAAATGTTTTAATACATGTACCTGCTATTACTTCTGTTTGTATATGTGTGCCAGCTGGATTATAATCACTAATATGTAGTGTTCCTAAATCGATATCTTCATATTTAAAAGCATATCCATCCATACCAGAAGTTGGATATTCTGGGCTATTATGATCTGCAATTATATCTTGAGCTAAGATATAACCTAATGCATCACTTAAAAATATTTCTTTTGTATTTTTTGTTTGAATATCAAGTGAATTTAAAATATTCATTGATTGTTTATATGTAATAAACTTTGGTCTATGACAAGCTTCTTTACCCATTTTATCTCTTTTATATATTTTATTTTTTAAATTTATATTTAAAAATTTTGAGTATTATATCATATATATAGTTATTATTTTATTTAAAATAAATCTTGAAGTGATTCTCTTATTTCTAGAAATTCATCTAAATTATCAAAAAATATATCTACTAATTTTGGATCAAAATGTTCGCCTCTTTCTTCTTTGAATAATTTAAATATTTTTTCATCTGGCCATGCCATTTTGTAACATCTGTCTGAGCCTAAAGCATCAAATACATCTGCTATTGCAGTTATTCTTCCATAAATATGAATTTCTTCACCTTTTAAGCCTTTTGGATAACCTTTTCCATTCCATTTTTCATGATGTTCATATGCAACAGTAGCAGCAGCTTTTAGTAGTGGTCTTGATGAAGACTTTAGCATATCATAACCAAACAATGCATGTTGGTCCATGATTTTTCTTTCTTCTTCATTGAAAACACCTGGTTTGTTTAGTATAGAATCAGGAATTGCAACTTTACCAATATCATGCATTGGGCTTGCTTGCTTAAGCATATCTGCTTCTTTTTTATCTAAACCATAATAAATAGCAAATACTTTTGAATAAGCAGCAACTCTTTTTACATGATTTCCTGTTTCTTTACTTCTACCCTCACAAATTGCACCCATTGTATAGATAACTTCAATTTGTGTTTCTTCAATCTCTATTTGTAATTCTTTTATTTCTAATAGTTTTTTTTGTAATTCATCATACTCATGCATTTGACGTTTATCACTTCTAAGCATTATCTTGTCTTGTCTTCTTACATCTTTTATTAACTTATCCGCTGTAATTGAAAAATTATCTTTTAAAGTCTCTAATTCTAGTATCAATTTATTATTGATTGAAGTATTTCCTACTTTTGTAGTATCTTTCTTTGTATCATTCATTTGTGTACTCTTTATTTTACAATTAATTGTATATCTAAGTTTGGAAAATCTTCTATAAAGTCTTCACCAACTTCTTGTGCCGACTCATTTTCAATATCAAATATCCAATTTATTTTTATTTCATTATTCCAATTACTTTCTTCTAATAAATCAAAAAAATCAAAAAATAGTTTTGAAGAACTTGAATTAAAATATATTATTTCAAGATCTATTGTAAGAGTCTCACTATTTTTTAAGTTTAAATAATCCTCTAACCATTTCATAATTGGTTCATAAAAATCAAATGTATTTTCAGGATACGATTTACCTATAATTGAAATTGACCCATTTAAATCTAATTTTATTTCTGGTGTATATTTAGTTGTTTCAATATATAAATTTTCCATCTATTTCCTTACTTTTAAATTGATTTTTATCTTTAAATAAAAATAAAATTTATCTTCATTTATTTTAATAAATTCATAATCAATTCCATCACATTTTTTTGCAATTTCGTATAAGCCAATACCTCCACCTTTTCCATGAGTGTTTTTTCCACTTCTACGTAATTCTTTGTATCTAGCTTTGATTCCATCTCTATCTAAAGATTTTATTTCAATAAGCTTAGCTTCTACTTTTTCTTTATCTTCTATTGCCACTACATTTTGACTATCAATACAATAACTTCCATCTTCATCTCTAGATACAACAATTAATCCCGTAGGAGTAATATCTCTTGAGTTTATTACTTTGTTTTTTGAGTAGTTAAGCATGTTTTGAGACACTTCAATAAATATTGAGAAAATAACATTTGACGAACTAATAGTAATTCCGTTTATTTCAACTTCATTTTCAAGGGCTTCTGTCATGGCAGATATTAATTCTTGTGATAAAAATCCACCATAAGATAAAAATATAATTCCATCTTCATCTACCATCTTTTGAATATTATGTATATCCATAATTTAAACTTCCTTTCTTCTAAAGTTAATTACTTTAGATTTTACTAATTTAAATACATTTATAATTTATTATATCAAAATTACATTTAATTTACAAACTTTATATTATTTTGATATAACTAATTACAAAACGTATAACTAGTATTTCTTAAAACTTATTGCAAAGTCTTACCTTGTGTTTTAATATCACTAAACTTATAAGTTTTACTTACTAATTGTAAGTCTAAAAGCCTATAAACTAGCTTAAAATGATGATTATACGTGTAATTTTAGATTAAATTTTAGTAAATCTTCATCTGCTTCATATTTTTCAAACGATACTTCAATATTTTTTGATGCTTTTCTTGCCATTACGATAAATCCAAGGCCTGCACCAAATTCATGTAAGTCCTTTTTGCTTCTCATTTTTTCTCTTAATAACTTACGTAATTCATCTTTATCCAGATTTATAACATTGTTTGCACGTTCAAGGATAGTTTCTTTTTTAGATTTTGCAATTATATTTGTACTTTCAAGTATATATTCGTCATTATTAGTACTATAATATATTTTAAAATTTGATGTGTACTCTTTTTTGGTACATGTATGTGCATAATTTATAATATTTTGCAATATTTCTATTGTTAGTTCATTTATTGATCTAATTTTTGACTGTTTCACAGAGTTTTCTAATAATACATTTTCAATTGTATTTACTGTATATATCAACTTTTCATGGTCAATTTTATCTGTCATTTCAAATATTATTTTATTATTTATTTTAACTTCTAGGTTAATGTTTTGTGATTCATTCATAATACTAACCTCTTACTAATTGTATATCTAAGTCTGGGAATTCCTCTGACAGGTCCTCAAAGAGTTCATCTTCTTCATAATCATCTTCATCATGATCATTAAAAAAAATAATTTTTAAATTTTCTCTTTTTTCTTCATAAAATAAATCAAATATTTCAAATAACACTTGATTTGTAGATGAGTTTATATATATCAAGTTAAATTTAACGACCGTCACTTCATCTTGAGATATTTTAATATATTCTTTTAGCCATTTCATAATTGGATCAAAAAATTCAAATGTATTACTAGGATATGATTTACCAGTAAACTCAATTATATTATCTGTTCTGTTTAGCACAACTCTTGGTGTATAATCTGATGATTCTAAATATATATCTTCCATGTCTTTTCCTATTAAAATTTAATTGCGATAATTGTAATATCATCTGTTTGTGGAATATTCTTTCCAAATTCATTTAACTCATCTATAAGTAACTCTTTTTGTTCATCTAATGGTTTAGTATGATTATTTGCTATAAAATTTCTAAAAGATTTTTTACCATAATATTCACCATTTTCATTTTCTTGATCAATTATTCCATCTGTTAACATATAAATTATTGTATCTTTTTTTATATTTATTTCATATTGTGTAAACTTTTGGTCTAGCTTATTTCGTGGATAACCAAGACTAATTCTATCTGATTTTACAATTTCCAGCTCTCCATCATTATAAATATATAAAGGAGTTTTTCCTCCTGAATATTTACAGATATTTGTTTTTTTATTATAATAAAGTACTCCACCATCAAACCCTATCAATGCCTTTATATCTTTATTTTGACTTGTCATGAATTTAAAATCATGATTTAATCTTTCAAGTATAATATGTGGTTCAGGTTCAATTTTTTTTGTTATTATTTTTGATACTATTTTTGTTTCTATTGCTTTTAGAAGCATTGTTAAAAAAGAACCAGAAATACTATGCCCTGCTCCATCAAGAAGCATTACTACCACTTCTTCATTTTCTTTTCCAAAAGTATTGGCAAAATATATATCACCACCTACTACATCACATGGTTTCCAGTATATAAAATGTTCTTTAAAAGAGTTTTCAAATATTGTATATGGAGGTAAAATCGCCTCTTGTATCAATGCTGCATATCTAATATTGTCTTCTATATATTTTGTTTTTTTCTCTAAACTTAATGTTCTTTGTTCTACTATATCTTCAAGATTTTCATTTAGTTTTTTTAACTGCGTAATATCAAAACCATAAGCTAATATTGCATTTACTTCTCTTGAACCTTTTAAGTGTATTTCATAAACTTTATTATTTTCTTCTCTTACTATTGTATCACTTTGATTATTATCAATAAAATTATGAATAAAATCATCATCGATATTATCAATTAAATCATTTAGTTTATGCAAGCTTGGCAATATTTTTTTAGTTGCCATATTATCATTATACACATCACCTTTTCGTGTAAATGCAAAAATTGGTTCTGTATTATATTTTGGGAAATGTATAAGTTTAGAATTGGCAATACAAACCTCTTCAAGTCTTTTTTTAACTGCAATATTTTCTTTTAAGATTGGATTATCTACTTCTAATACTTCATTAATAATAGGAGCACCATCTAGTCTACACCATTCATTCCAACCTGCAAAATAAAATTTGATATTTTCATAGCCTAAAGCTCTAAGTGCTATATAACTATTTGAAATCCTAGCACCTTTAAAACAATATAGTATTATATTATCTGTCGTTTTTATATTTTGACTTTGCAATTCAGCTTTAATGAAATTTAAACTTTCTACTTTTAATAAATCATCACTAATAAATTTGTACCACTCTATCCATATAGAATTTGGGATTCTACCTTTTTTAGGTGCAAAATCCAATCCATATGGAGAAGAACTTATACCTATCCATTCATCTTTATCTCTTACATCAAGCTTGATTATACTTTCGTCATTCATAGCATCAATCATTTCATCATAATCAATAAAAAAGTTTTCAAGAATATCTAAATTATAGTTTGACTCTGTTATATTTGGTATTTTAGTTGTTAGTTCTAAATTATTGTCTTTCCAGTATTCAAATCCACCCTCTAGTACAAAAAGTTTATCTTCATCGTGTCCTAGATATTTTAAAATTGTTATACCTCTTGGGGATTTTAAAGTATATTTTTCTTCATAGAACACTATAGTATCAGCTTTAGAAATTCCATTCTTACTAAGAACTTTTTGAAAAAAATCTTCAAATGACTTTTTTTCATTTTTTGTAGTTAATCCAGTAGGTAAATGTGTAAATATTTCTGGAATAGAAATACTATTTTGGATATGTGATTGTTCATAATCTTCCAATGGACGGACATCAATGATTTTCACAGAGTCATTATTTTGTAATTTTAAAATTTGATCTTGAGTTATAATAAATTTCATAGTTTCTCTTTCAACTTTATTTTTATACTATATTGATTCTAAGTCAATTTAGATTAAAATACACTTAATAAGTCACTAAAAGTTACAGTTTCTTTATCTTTTCTATCTCATTTCTTAATCTTATAGCTTCTTCAAAGTTTAAATCTTTTGCTGCTTTTGTCATTTTTGAATTTAATTCTTTTACCATTTTCTGACGTTCTGATGCTGGCATTTTATTTAATCTATCATTTTTTAAATAAATATCTCCATGCTCTTCCATTTTTAAATCTTCATCAAGTCTTCTTATTGTTGTTGTTGGAGTGATACCATGCTTTTTATTATATGCCTCTTGAATAGCTCTTCTCTCATTAGTAGTATCTATTGCAAATTGCATAGAATCTGTTATACGTTTTGCAAAAAGTAATACTCTACCATTTTCATTTCTAGCTGCTCTTCCCATTGTTTGAACAAGTGAAGTTTTACTTCTTAAAAATCCTTCTTTATCAGCATCTAGTATTGCAACCATTGAAGCTTCAGGAATATCAAGTCCCTCTCTTAAAAGATTTATTCCAATTAGTACATCAAATTTACCAAGTCTTAGTTGTCTTATTATTTGATTTCTTTCTATTGCATCAATTTCACTATGCATATATTTAACTCTTATTCCTAAATCACTATAATATGATGCTAATTCTTCTGCCATTTTTTTAGTTAATACTGTTACTAATACTCTCTCATTTTTTGCAGTTACTTTTTTGATTTCATCATGTAATTTTTCTACTTGAAATTCTGAATCATGTATTTCGATAAGAGGGTCAAGTAATCCTGTTGGTCTTATAATTTGCTTTGCAATTACACTACTCATATCAAGTTCAAGCTCATTTGGTGTTGCAGATACAAATAAAAAGTTTGCTTTTTTATTGATATACTCATCAAACATTAATGGACGATTATCCATAGCAGAAGGAAGTCTAAATCCATAGTCAACAAGAACTTCTTTTCTACTTCTATCAGCTGCATACATACCTCTAAACTGAGATAAACTTACATGTGATTCATCTACAATTAATAAGTATGGTCTATTCATAGCTTCAAAATAATCTATAAGCGAATATGGAGTATCCCCTGGTTTTTTATCGGTAAGTAATCTAGCATAATTTTCAATACCTTTACACATACCTGTAGCTTCAAGCATTTCAAGATCAAATTCTACTCTTTGTTTTAGTCTTTGATGCTCTACTAGTTTATCAACACTTTTATAATATGCTAATCTTGAAGCCAGCTCATCTTCTATACTTTTGATTGCAACTTTTAGTCTATCTTGAGAAACTACAAATGGATTTACACTATATACAATTGCATCACTTAATTCTTCTGTTTTATTATTTGTTAAATATTCATGTTTAGTTAAACTTTCAACCTCATCACCAAAAAATTCAATTCTTATAAATTCTTCTTCAAAATAAGCAGGAAATATATCAATTACATCTCCATTTACTCTAAAATCTGCTCTATCGAAGAATTTATCATTTCTTTTGTATCCCATTTCTACTAGTTTTAAAAGTAACTCTCTTTGAGAATACTCTTGCCCTACTTCTAATCGCTGTACATTTTTCTTGTATTCTTCTGGATTACCCAACCCATAGTTTGCACTAACTGATGCAACACATACAATATCATCAAATGTAAGTAGAGAAGCTGTTGTACTAAGTCTTAGTCTTTCTAATTCACTATTAATTGAAGAATCTTTTTCTATAAATAGATCACTTCTTGGTATATATGCT
>Ga0256826_1002518_pt1 | contig 11105 bp, 10 predicted proteins | sample CV79metaG_FD_185975 | JGI IMG/M metagenome (GOLD analysis project Ga0256826, IMG submission 185975) | Hydrothermal vent microbial communities from East Pacific Rise, Pacific Ocean - CV79 | ecosystem: Environmental > Aquatic > Marine > Hydrothermal vents | place: Pacific Ocean: East Pacific Rise... | reverse complement strand
AGACTCTTTTATGTAGCTGTAACGAGGGCGAGAGATGAGTTATCTTTATCTCTTGCTAAGTATGATAAGATGAAAAAGATTGATTTTAAACCTTCGCAATTTTTGTATGAGGCTAAGATGTTGAAGAGGGAGTAAAAATGATAGAGTATGATAAATGGAATGAGGTAAAAAAAGATATAAATCAAAAAATTAGAACAACTGGTTTTAAAGTAAGAGAGATTTTTTGGGTAAGAATAGGACAAAATATTGGAAGTGAAGAGTATGGTAAAGGGAATGAGTTTCAAAGACCTGTATTGATTATAAGAAAGATTAATTCAAATCTATTTATAGGAGTACCATTAACTTCACAAATAAAAGGTGATAATGATTATTTTCATAAAATATTATTTACAACTAAAAAAGGTATATCTACAAATAGTGCTATGATACTTCAACTAAAATCATTTGATAAAAAGAGATTAATGGGAAAAATAGGTACTTTAGATAAAAAACAATTTAACAAAGTGATAGAGAAAACTAAAGAGTTATTTATCCCCTCTTAGAAGAGGGGGGTGCCCGAAGGCGAATTGTAAATGTATTATATCATATTTTTATAAATAAATCAATACTAAACTAATTATTTAAATAGTTACTATTCCATTTATATCATTAGAAACCCAAAAACAAATAATTTCAGAAATAGAAAAGAGGAGATATTAAAAAAATATTTATAATATATAGATACTTCTAAAGAGTATCTATATAGTTTTAAATTTTATGTTAATAGTAATAATTCATTTACTACTATTGTACTCTCCATCAAAGAATTTTCTTTTGAGTTCATAAAATTATTTTTAATCTCTATAAACTTATCAAGTTTATATTCATTAGCAAATATAGATTCTATTGCTTGAGGTATTTTTTGACTATCAAGTTTAGATTTAATTGTATCTCTTGAAATATTTACTATAATTCTTTCTATAATCAATAAAAGTTGAGATTTTAGTTTAACTTGCGTATTTGATGGAGCATTTACCTCTTCCATTTTTTTCATTAATAGAACTAAATCAAGTTTTTGTACTACTCCAAATGCTAATTGTGTAGCATCTCTAAAGCTAATATTTGACTGCTTTTGTATTCTAACTATATAAGATATAAGTTTAATATATTCAAAGAAATCATCATTTTTAATATTTAATGATTTTAGTATATCTAACATATTATCTTTATATTCACAAATTGTAGCAAACTCTAATTGATTGTCAAATTTGATACTTCTAAGTGTATAATCTATACTCTTTTCTAGGTTTAATAGTTGAGAGTATAAGTTTTCTACACCTATTTCAAAATCATTATAATATAGATTATCTCTAAATTTTTTACCATCAAATAGTTTATCACTCAATAGATATGATTTGATTTTGATTAAAAAGTTATCTACACCAATATCTACTAAATCAGATACAAAAGTTGAACCATAATTATTTATAATCTCATTTGATATAATAATTGATATAATCTCTTTTCTAAGAGGATGCTTTTTGATACTACTTTTATATGTAAGATGAAGATGTTTTGGAAAATATCTAAATATATATCTATCAAATTCACTACTCTCAATCATATCACTATTTTTTAGAATATTTTCTATTACTATTTTAGAGTATAGAGTAAGTAAAGATAGAGTAGGGCGAACAATTTTACCATCAGATATAATATCATTAAAATCAACATCTCTAGGTATATGGAAATTTTTTCTACTAAAATAGCTTAAATTCATATCTAATACATGGACTGTTTTTTTAAATTTTTCTATATCTTGTTGACTTCTAATTTCATCAAGAGATATTGATAATGCTTGAAGATAACTTGTTCTTAGCACATTATTTACTACAAAATCTGTAAGGTCTTTAAAATTCTCATCTCTTTGATTTGCTTTTATTGAACCTTTTGCTATTAGGCTTTCTAAAAATATTTTCATATTTACTTCGTGGTCACTTGTATTTACACCAGCACCATTATCAATACTATCAAGATTTACTTTACCACCTAATGAAGCAAACTCTACTCTAGCTTCTAATGTCATACCGAGGTTAGCACCTTCACATACTACATCTGCTTTTATCTCATTAGCATTAAGTCTTAAGTTTTCATTCTCTTTATCTCCAATATCCCCACTGCTCTCTGTTGTTGATTTAAAGTATGTACCAATACCTCCTAGATAAATCATATCAACTTTAAGTCCTAGTAGTCCTTTGGCTAACTCTTCACCATTAAGAGTTTTTTTAGTAGTTTGAAGTAGCTCTTTAATCTCTGGTGTAAGTGTTATTTTTTTAGAAGTTCTTTTAAAAATACCACCACCTTTTGATATTTTAGATTTATCATAACTACTCCAGTTTGAGTTATCTTCATGAAATAGTCTCACTCTCTCATTATAGCTGATTTTGGCATTAGGAGTAGGGTCTATAAATATCTCTTTGTGGCTAATTGCACCAATTAATAGAAACTTATCACTTTCAATAAGTCCATTACCAAATACATCTCCATTCATAGAACCAGTCCCTACAATAGAGATACTATCTTTATAAATATCAATACCTTTTTCTATAAAAAATCTTTCGCTTGATTTAATAGCGCCTCTTGCTGTAATCCCTAATGCTTTATGGTCGTATCCTACACTTCCACCACTAGCAAAAGCATCTCCTAACCAAAAATTATTTTTAATTGAGATAGCATTAGCAGTATCACTCATTGTAGAAGTACCTTTATCTGCTGCTACAACAAAATATGTATCATCTCCATCATAAGCAACAATATCATCTCTTTTTATTACCTTACCATCTTCTATATTATCTACAAGTTCAAGTAATGAACTAATAAAAGCTTTGTAATATTTTACAAATTCATCTTTTGTAGGTTTTTCTTTATTGATAACAAATCCACCCTTAGCACCTTTGGGTACAATTACGGCATTTTTTGCCTCTTGTGCTATCATTAGAGCTTTTATTTCATCTCTATAATCTTTGGCTCTATTACTCCATCTAAGTCCACCACGGCTTACTTTATCCATTCTTAGATGAACTCCATTAAATTGAGGTGAATATACAAATGCCTCTATTTTTGGGATAATACCATCTAATTCATAATTAATTTTATCTGTAAATATTTTAAATGAGATTATATTACTATCTAAAAAGTAATTTGTTCGTTGAGTATTTTTAATGATTTCTAATATAAGTCTTAATACTTTATCATCGCTAATAGCTTGGACATCACTTAATGCTTCTAATATTGCTTTCTCTTTTTTCTCTAAATCTCTTGTGATATTTGGAGTAAACTTTTCCATAAAATATTCTAATATAAGTTTGGTAATATTAGAATATTGAATAAATATACCTATTGTAGAGTGGTATGAAGAAGATGATAACAGTTGTTCTTTATATTTAGCCAAAGATATAAGAAGAAGTAGCTCTTTTGTATTTAGATTTTCTAAATATGATAATATAAATATAGGACAAGACATACTAAGTTCATTATTTAATACTTTTAATATTAGTTTAGATATATTTATTTTATTTTTTAGCAACTTATCTATATCTTCTACTTCAATAGAGAGTTTAGATACAAAATATACCATATTATCATCAAGGACTTGATTAGATACTTCATTGATTACAATAAATTTAAAATTAGATAATATTGGTATAGTCTGAGAAAGAAGCAGTCTAGAATTTGAGTATATCATAATAGATGGATTATTATGATTATCTAAATTTATTTTGAGAAAAGTATTATTTTTGTTTAGGTAATCTTTTATCTCTTTTGTAATTTTTGACTCTTCATTGGTTAAACCATATATATTATGTTCTAATTTATCCATTTCTATCCCTTTTATAATTATTTTGTATGATTTTAACAGTTTTTTAATAAATTCTTAATTATATAATATAAGAGAAACGATTTTTACCATTCTTTTTAGATATATACATAGCTTCATCAGCTTTACTAATAAGTTCATCTATATTTAATCTATTATCTTGAAGAACTTTTGTTATACCAATACTTACACCGATTTTTAGATTGAATTTTTCTATCATATATACTTTACTAATATTATTTATAATATTTTGAGCTATTTGATTAATATTTTCTATATCAAAAAGTATTATTATAAATTCATCTCCTCCATATCGTGTTAATATAGAATTTTTTGGGACAGAGTTTTTTAGTCTTTGAGAAGCCTCACACAGTAATATATCTCCAACATAATGTCCATAGTTATCATTAACATATTTAAAATGGTCTAAATCTAAAAACATTAAGGAGAACTCTTTTTGTTTCTCTATAAGTTGTGCTAGTTTACTATTTAATCCTAGTCTATTTAAAAACTTGGTTAAAGCATCTTTATGAGCTATATCTATTAATTTCTCATTTGATTTTTTATGTAATTTTATATCATTAGAAATTTTATTTATCATAAGAGCTTTATTATTTCTATCTTGCCATATTAACTGTTCATCTTCCACTTTTTGGGTAATATTTTCAATTAAAATAATTATATCTTTTTGATTTTTAATAGGTTGAATATATATATCAATGTAATAACTATTTTTATTTACTTTAGTAAGTTCAAAATTATCTTCATTTTTTAGATTTTTAATATCATCTTCATATCCTACAAATTCATAAAAATAGTCTCTAATATCCATCTCTTTAGATATATCATCAGTGAAATTAATAACACCATCAGAGAACTCTTTAATTATAAAATTTTCATCTATTATAATATAATCAATATTATACTTTTGGGTTATCAAAAGACAAAGTTCATCAAAATATTTCATTATTTCAACATCTCTTTTGATAAAAGTTTAAACATCTCTTCTACATTTAAACTATCTTTTGCTGATGTATAAAATTTATCTAATATCATTGGATAATTAGATAATATATCTTCTATATTAATCGTAAAATCTCTATTTTTATCAATTTTATTTAGAGCAATTATAGCTGGTATATTATCTTTATTTACACTATAAAAATCATCAAGATGAGAGATAATATCATCTTTTATATCAGATGAAAAAATATCTGCAACAATAATTACACCATTAGCACCTCTCATATAAGTTTTATTAACTCTTTTTACTTTATCTACAGCACCTTCTATATCCCAAATTAAAAGAAGTAATATCTCATCATTTATTTTAATCTCTTTTTTGGATATTTTCATTCCAATAGTACTAATATATTCATCACTAAAACTATTTTCTACAAATCGTCTAATTAATGATGTCTTCCCCACTGAAAAATTCCCTATTAAAATAACTTTTTTTTGTTTTTTACTCACTACTTTTCATCTCCCAATTAAACCCAACACATCTTGATAACTCTCTCTCTTTTGATACATCAGAAATATCTTTTGGTGGTGTGGCTAGATTAGTAATTATAATAGAATTTTTATTAATACCTCTTTTTATAAGAGCATCTTTTACGGTATTAGCTCTTTTAGATGATAGATTAGTATTAAATATACTACTACCTAGAATATCAGTATATCCTGTGATTTTAATATTATAACTATTATGAATATTAGATAATCTAGATATATTATCTAATAGCTTATTATATTTCTCTTTTATCTCTGATGAGGATATATCAAAATATATTCTCTCTTTTAATTTTGGTAAAATATTTATATCAAAGTTTATATTATAATCTTTAAATATCTTACTTATATATTGAGTTAATTTATCTTTAGCTACACTATTAATTATCGCACCTTTTATATATATATCATTATCTCCTGATATATTATATTCTATATTAGAGCTATATTTACTATTGAAATCTAATAAAATTTTATTAAGTTGTAGTTGTATATATTTATTAATTGGACTATAATCAACATAACTAATGTTAGTAACTACATCCACATTTGATAATATTTTATATAATCTATTTTTATCAAACTTAGTTAATACCATACCATCTATATAAGTAGTGTTTTTTAATGTTTTAATTTTAAAGTCATAAATTTTGATTTTATCTTTTTTAATAATAGATAAAATGGAACTCTCTTTTTTCTCTATAAGGTACTCTTGATAATAGCTATAACCATTCCATAATATAGGAGTTAAAAGAAAAAAGAGTAAGATTATTGTACTAAGAATTGGGAATTTATTGTCTGTTGGAATATCTTTATCTTTTGTAATAAATAGAGTTGATAATATAGAGATGATTTTTTCTTTTTCAATTGTATCAGGATCACCATCATAATTAGCAATTTGGGCTGAATGATTTAAAACAATTTTGGTGAGTGTAAGAGATATTTGTTCTTGCATTTTAAAATCAATTTTACCATCCATAACAACTGCTAAATAGCTACTACCTGCACTCTCAATTATAATAGATGAGTTTCCATATTCAATCTCACTTACTTCACTCATTTTATCATGGTTGCTAATCCAATCATTTATAAAGCTTTTAATAGCACTTAGCATTGAAGCTACCATTTCAGGTTCATCAATTTCATTATTATCTCTATGAATATCTAATATTAACATTCCAGATTCTTTATGAATTAGAAATATACTTTTGACTTTGGCTATATTTGACTCTTTTAGTATAAGCTCTGCTTCACTAATATTATATATTTTAGATTTTATTTTTCTTTTTATAGTTTGTGATGATAGGGTATCTTGGAGTTTATGATTGACATCAACCATCATCTCTTTAAAAGCATTTGTAACATATTTACTAATCATATTACCCATAATAGGATATAGAGCATCTACAATAGAATCTTTTTGTTCATGGACTTGTTCTTTCATAGAAGAAGATATAAGAGGTGCTAAGACTTTGGAAATTTCACTATTTGAAGAGTTGGTTAGTTCCTCTTTTAGCCCTTTAATTACAAATGGGTGTACGATAGAGTATATCTGTTGAGGGTTGTTTTTGATATTTTTAGATAGTATCTCTGTAATAAGGGTAGATAAATGTTCTATTAATATATCTTTTTTATGATGATTTTCTATTTTTTGGACTCGTAAGATGATATTATCAAGTTGTTCTATCTCTTTATTGACAAGAAGCTTTCTTAACTTTTCAAAATCTTTATCCATCTATTTTATATTCTCTGTAAGTTTATCTTCTACTGATTCATTCTTTAATTTCATCGCATACTCAAAAAACATTGTAGCCATAGACTCTTTAGATACATTTTTTTGGGTATAATCCTCTTTTATAAGGTTTAGTTTTTTCTCAAATCTACTATTTAAAGTCTTAAATGCCTTTGTCGTATATTCTTGTTGTATATTTATCTCATCTTGAATAGATTCAAACTTATTAATATTAAACTCTTTTTGTGAATTTAGTTGATTATTTATAGTGGTTTCTAAATAGTGGTATTTTTTTTGTAGTATTTTATTTAATTTTTCTATATCTTGTTGATTACTTTCTCTAATCTCATTTAGTGTTCTATATATTGCTTGAAACTCATTTTTGGTCTGTTTTTCAAACTCTCCTAATAATAGCTCTCGTATTTGACTCATATCACTATCTATCATAAAAACTCCTATTTAATTAAAAAATAATAGTCATAATCAAATAGTGATATTTTAAAAAGATTATTCAAATATACCATTTGATTTTAGTATCTCAATATTTTCTTGAATTGAGTTTACAGATTTATCTAATTTAGCTTTTGTATCACTATCTAAGTCAAGTTCTATTATCTCTTCTACTCCATTTCTACCTAATATTACAGGTACTCCTAAAGTAGTATTTTTATATCCATATTCACCATCTAAAACTACTGATGATGATATAATCATCTTTGAATCATCTAATATTGCCTCTACCATAGCACTAATAGCTCTTGCAGGTGCATAATATGCTGAAGTACCCAAATGTTGAACTATTGTAGCCCCACCTTTTTTGGTATCTTCTACAATATCTTCTATATCACTAGCTCCAATAAATTGAGCAATAGGTATTCCTGATACACTTGAACCATTAACATAAGGTATCATACTATCACCATGTTCACCTAATACCATTGCATCTATTTTAGAACTATTTACATTACTTTTTTTAGCAATATAGTGTGCCATTCTAGCACCATCTAATGCCCCTGCCATTCCTATTACTCTATCTCTACCCAATCCACTAATACTTTGCATTAAATATGTCATTACATCTAATGGGTTTGATACACATATTATAATAGCTTCTGGAGAGTATCTATTTATATTATTTGTTATCTCTTTTATAATTTTAGCATTTATCATTAGTAAATCAGAACGACTCATACCATCTTTTCTAGGTACTCCTGCTGTAACTACCACAATATCACAATCTGCCATATCTTTAGGTTCAATTGCATAATTTACAACTGTACTCTTAGATGAAAAATTTGTAGCTTGTCCAATATCTATAGCTTTACCAATAGCTACATCTGCAACAATATCATATAAAACTATCTCTCTAGCAATACCTAACATTGCTAATGTATAAGCTGTTGAAGCCCCAACAAATCCTGCACCAATAATTCCAACTTTACCTCTATTCATACTAACCCCCATAAAAATTAAATTTTATTATAACTATAGTTTGTTAGATTAAATATTAAATAGATTGTTTTATATATTAATAATATAAATGATTGTGTTTTATTGAAACATAATAAATATTATGGTGGGAAGCCCCACCATTATAAATCTATAATATAAAGATTACTCTTCTATTACAGGTTCACCTTTTTCGCCTCTACTATCAAGTTGTGGCATACCATCAACAACATCGTCCCATACAATACAACCCTCTGTTGGACATGCCTCAGCACAAGCTGGTACATCATGATGTTCAACACACTCTACACACTTATCAGCGTGAACATAGTATATCTCTTCTCCTGTTGGGTTATCGTCCTCATCTACGATTGCTTCTACTGGACACTCATCTATACAAGCGGCACAGTTGATACATGTATCTGTAATTAAAACTGCCATTTCATTCTCCTTTGATTTTTGAATACACGAAATTATATCAATATTAATTTAAATAACTCTTTAAGAGTCAATTTTATATATTTTAATTCATTTTACTATTTTTATTAAAACTTAATTATGGTAATATACTACAATGAATTTGCAATCTAAGGAAAATTATGTCAAAAACTTATGCTTCATTTATATCTATAGGTGCTTATGTCCCACCTAAGATATTAGATAATAAAATGTTAGAAGAGATGATAGATACTACTGATGAGTGGATTACAAAACGAACAGGAATTAAAGAGAGACATATAGCTGATGAAAATGAATATACAAGTGATATGGGTGCTAAGGCATCAAAACAGGCGATAGAACGCTCTGGATTATCAGTTGATGATATTGATTTAGTGCTATGTGCTACTGTTACACCAGATTACTTTAATATGCCATCAACTTCTTGTATTATATCAGATAAACTAGGTATAAAAGATGTACAAGCATTTGATATTTCTGCTGCTTGTAGTGGTTTTGTATATCTTTTATCTATAGCTAAAGCTTTTATAGAATCAGGTATGAAAAAAAATGTTTTAATAGTTGGTGCTGAAAAATTTTCATCAATTGTTGATTATAGTGATAGAGGTACTTGTATTCTATTTGGAGATGGTGCAGGGGCAGCGGTAATTAGTGCTACAACTGATAAAGATAGAGCAATTATTGATATTCATGCAAGTGCTGATGGTAGTTATTCTGATTTTTTAATGACCCCAGCACCTGGAAGTGTAAACCCAGCATCTCAAAAAGTATTAGATGAGGGATTAAACTTTGTTAAAATGAAAGGGAATGAGACTTTTAAATTAGCAGTAAAAACTCTTACAAAAGATGTTAAGCATATATTAGAAGTTAATAATATAAAATCTTCTGATATTACACACTTTATCCCTCATCAAGCAAATTATAGAATTATTAAAGCTGTAGGTGATGCTCTTAAACTTGAAAAAGAACAAATTGTAGTAACAGTTGATAAATTTGGTAATACATCAGCTGCTTCAATTCCAATGGCAATTAATGATATATATGAATCAGGTAGATTAAAAGAGAATGAATTAATGCTTTTAGATACTTTTGGTGGTGGATTAACTTGGGCAAGTGCTTTAATTCCTTTTTGTGGGAAATAAGCAAAAATGAAAATAGGATTTATTGGAGATATTGTAGGTAGTCCTGCTAGAGAAATTATAGCTAAATATTTACCATCATTAAAAGATGAGTATGGTATTGATTATATAATAGCAAACTATGAAAATGCAAGTCATGGATTTGGCTTAACTCAAAAAAATATGGAAGAACTTTTAAATAGTGGTATAGATATGATGAGTGGTGGAAATCACTCATTTGATAAAAAAGATATATTTGAACTCTTTGATAAATATCCATTAATTCGTCCATTAAACTACCCTAAATCAGCTTATGGCAAAGGGGTATATACTACTACTATAAATAATAATAAAGTAGCAATTATTAATCTACTTGGTTATCACTTTATGGGAGCAGTTGTAGATAATCCATTTACTACTATTATAGAAGAGATAGATAATCTTCAAAAAGATGAAATAAAACATATTATAATAGATTTTCATGCCGAAACAACAGCAGAGAAAAGAACACTTTTATATATGCTCAAAGATAAAGTATCAGCAATTATAGGTACACATACTCATATTGGTACAGATGATTTAGAGATAGTTGATGGTTGTTGTTATGTAACAGATGTTGGACTTACTGGTTGTCGTGATAATGTACTTGGAATGAGTAGTGATACTCCAATATCTAAAATGACTACAGGAATTGGAAAACATTTTGATGTTCCAAAAAGTTGTAAATCTATTTTACAGATGATAATATTTGAACTTGATAATAATGGTAGGACTATATCATCTAAAAAACTTAAAGTTTTTGATGATAATAGGCGAATTATTAGTGATGGAGTAGATTTTTAATATATTGTAGAGTGTTGTCCTTTGACAACACAACTATATTTTATACCGAATAATAAGAGGCATTTTTATGATGTACAACCAAAGCACTTGTACTCTGTTCTGGGTGTATTTGAAATGTCTCACTTAGTTCTATTCC
>Ga0256826_1002517_pt1 | contig 11110 bp, 9 predicted proteins | sample CV79metaG_FD_185975 | JGI IMG/M metagenome (GOLD analysis project Ga0256826, IMG submission 185975) | Hydrothermal vent microbial communities from East Pacific Rise, Pacific Ocean - CV79 | ecosystem: Environmental > Aquatic > Marine > Hydrothermal vents | place: Pacific Ocean: East Pacific Rise... | reverse complement strand
GCTAAATACTCTAAAAAAAATTTTCTTACTCTTATAGTGTAGAGTTCATACTCTTCTCCGTCTAAGGCATTTATCCATTGTAAAAAGTCTTTATACTCTATTTCACCTTGGGCAACTATCTCATCAAAACTCAAACCTTCATGTTTGCCCCAAGACTTCTCTCTTAGTAACTCTGTATAAGTAGCTTTAGTCGCTTGTTTAAAGGGATTTAGTGTGTCTCTTGCACGTTTTAAGTCTGAGCAGTAAACTAAATCAAACTGATGTGTTTGAAAAAAGGCTGCTAACTCTTTAGCTTGATTAGCGCCTCGCAAAGATAGACCAATATCAATATGCCCATTATATTTTTTATGGTATTTTTTATCAACCTCGGTATGACGGACTAGAGTTATTTTCATACTAAACCTATTAAAATGATATTGAGAAGTATAAGTTCTATAACTTCTATACTGAAGCCATATATATCACCTGTGAACCCACCATAGCGTTTGATAAAAAACCTTTTAATAACAAATAGTATCAATAACATACTAACAAGGAGTGTAAAAGAACCAAACAGAACTCCTATAATCGTACTATAAATAAGTGCTGTAAACATCTGCACTCGAGTAAACTCTTCTTTGGCTAGAGTTGCCATACCACTTGGAGAGACATAAGGGTAGTAGTAAGTAGCTAAAACAACACTAAGTCTGGAAAACATCAAAACAAGAGGAAGAAGATAAAAAGCATCAAAAACAGCTAAGGTAGAGGCTTTTAGAAGTAAAAAAACTCCACCAAATATCATACCCATTCCACCATTATGAGGATCTTTCATCACCTCTAAAGCTCGCTCTTTTTTCACATAGAGTCCATCTATAGTGTCACAAAGCCCATCAAGATGAAGTGCACCAGTAAGTAGCACCCAAAGAGAGAAGACGATAACACCTAGATGGAATGATGGAATATAAGAAGCTAAAAGAGAATGAATGCCATATAAAATACTCCCAAGAAAAAAACCAACTAATGGGTAAGACATAACAGCATAGCCGTTTATACCCTTTGAAAAATCATGAACTTTAAAAAAAGGAAGAGTTGTAAGCATAGATACTGCTAATGCAAACCCTTTAAAAACATCTCTCATTTTATTCTCGTACTTATACCCGCAATAGTATGATAAACAGCATCACACTCTCCTGCTACAATTTGTGACAACTTACCACTTATGTCTACAAACTCTCGTGCTAGTCTATTTGTTGGTATTATTCCACTTCCAACATCATTTAAAACAAAAACTACATTTTGTTTTAGTTCCATTATTTTCACTAGTTCAGCTTTCATATCTTCGTAACTATAGTTATGGTACATCATATTATTTATCCACATACTCAAACACTCTACTAAAACATCTTTTTCCTGTTTTTCAATAAGCTTATAGATTTGCAGAGGCTCCTCTACTGTTAAAAAAAAATCTTCTCGTTGAAGCTTATGTGCTTCTATTCTTCTTTGCATCTCATCATCTATAAACTCTGTTGTAGCCAGGTAAATAGGCTTTTTATCACTCATGCCCAATATAAACTTTTCAGCATTAAAAGATTTACCACTCTTAATCCCACCAATAAATAATACTTTCATAAAACAATTATAACCATACTCTAATCTATTTTGGCTATTATTAGCATATAAATTTAAAAAGGTTATTGATGTTAAGCATTTCATCGTTTTTACAACTGCTAAAAGAGTCATTCCGTGACCTTTTACCTATTATTCTAGTTATTATGTTTTTTCAACTAGCAATCATTCAAAGTGTGCCTGAGAACTGGTTAAGCACAGCTATAGGTTTAGCTATAGTTGGTGTTGGTCTAGCTGTTTTTCTCTTAGGTCTTGAAGTTGGTATCTTTCCTGTGGGAGAAGGTCTTGCTGGTGATTTTGCAAGAAAAGGCTCAACTAAATGGATAGTTATTTTTGCCTTTATGATAGGTTTTGGTACTACTATCGCGGAACCGGCACTTATAGTTATTGCTCAAAAAGCAGCAAGTATTAGTGCTGGTCGCATTGATGCTACAACTCTTAGAATGGTAGTGGCGTTTAGTGTTGGTTTTGCCATTGTTATTGGTGTCTGGCGTATAATTAAAGGGCACCCTATTCACTACTACATCATCTCTGGTTATGTTATGGTTGTAAGTGCCACTATATTTGCACCTAAAGAGATAGTCGGTCTTGCTTATGACCTTGGAGGAGTTACAACATCAACCGTTACAGTTCCTCTTGTCGCAGCGTTGGGAATAGGTCTCGCTTCAAGCATAAAAGGAAGAAATCCTGTTCTTGATGGTTTTGGTCTTATCGCCTTTGCTTCACTAACTCCTATGATATTTGTACAGTTTTACGGTATCTTTGTCTATGAGTTTGTAGATGCTTCTGCGGTTGTTCATGTCTTACCAGTTGCAGACACAGTTGCCAAAACTGCTGCAGAATTCGACTTTGATCTTCTTAGTATGCTCAAAGGTCTTGGGGGAGTCGTTGTAGATGTTGTCCCTATCTTGGCAGTTATACTCTTCTTTCAGTACATCATCCTTAAAAAACCCATTGACAATCTTAAAAATGTAATCATCGGTTTCGGTCTTGTGATTCTTGGTCTTGATGCTTTTATAGTTGGTTTAGAGATGGGACTTTTCTCAGTTGGGGAGACTATGGCATTTGAGTTAACACAGTACGATAATAACTTTATTATCTACTCATTTGGTTTTCTTATTGGTTTTTCAACTACTATGGCTGAGCCATCTTTGACAGCTATTGCAAGAAAAGCAAAAGAGATTAGTGATGGAAAGATTAATGACTTTGTTCTTCGTCTTTTTGTTGCGCTTGGTGTTGCTATTGGTATCTCTTTGGGTGCTTATCGTATTGTTGTTGGTGGAGAGATTGTTTACTATATTATGGCTGGTTATATGCTAGTTATTGCTCTTACTTTTATGGCTCCAAAGTACATTATACCTATCGCTTATGATAGTGGTGGAGTTACAACTTCTACAGTTACTGTTCCTTTAGTTGCAGCACTTGGTCTTGGACTGGCTACTAACATAGATGGCCGTGATCCTCTTATTGATGGTTTTGGTCTTATCGCCTTTGCTTCACTCTTTCCTATGCTTACAGTTATGATGTACGGAATTATTACAGAGAAGATGGGTGTAAAAGGTGAACATGAAAAAGAACTCATCCATCAAGATGAGCTTCGTCATGCTATTGAAGATGTGCATAATATGGATCTCTCTACCATTAACATTCAAGGAACAGATAAACGCCACTCATATGAGATGCCATTTTCTGCTGTTCATGTTATAGTTCCTATAGAGAAAGAAGAAAAAGCCCTCTTAGCAGCTAGAGATGCCGGTGCACGTGGAGTAACCATAACTAAAGCTCATGGCATGGGTCTAGAAAAACTAGAGAATCTCTTCAATAGACTACATGAGGGAGAATCAGACTCTAATCTTATGTTTATTACACAGACAAAAAATGTTGACAATATTATAAAAGCGATAGTTACTGAACTTGATATTACTGGCGAGGGGGCCGGTATTGCATACTCTCATCCCATCACACATTTAAAAGGTTTAACACTTAAACTAGACGATTTATAAGCACTTAAAAGGGGTTTTAAGCAAATGAAATACGATTTTACAGCGACACATTTAGAGTTAAGAGATTTTATTGATGCATACACAGCATGTATTACTGTCCATAGTAATAGCCATATAGCAACAGCAACTGGACTTTATGAAAAAGTATTTTCTATTTTAAATAGAGCTTTTGAAGAAGAGGAGATGATACTAGTTTATGAAGAGATAGCTATTTATAAAATATCTCTTGAAATTCCATATACTATTATGTCAAATGAGATTTATGGTCTTAAAAATCTTCTTCTTGGAAGTGCAAGTACATCAGCAATAAGCACAGATATCATACAACTAATAAGCCTCTTTCAAAAAATAAACAACAGAGTTGCCCATATATACCTTTTAAAGTATGTAGATAAACTTATCTCACTAAATAATACTCGACTTAGCTCTATCTCTGATTTAGTTGAAAAAAATATAATTGTCCACTATGAGTCCCATCTTATATGGCTTAGTAATCTTGCACAGCACATAAAAAATATTGATAGCAGTGATTTTCCAGAGATAGATGCTACAAAATGTTCTTTTGGTTCATGGCTACATAGTGATGCAAAAAAAGTAATCTCTAATAATTCAAAATACAAAAATATAGTTACAATTCACAATAATCTCCATCTTTTTGCATCAAAAATTTTTAATATCTTAGATAAGGGGGAGTACCATGTTCTCATCACATATCTTGAAAAATGTGAGCTTATTTCTCTAAGTATAGGAACCGAGTTAGCACTCTTAGACCAGATGCTTATAAACAAAAAAATCACTAAAGATACACTTACTGGTGCACTAAATCGACATGGATTAAGAAATGTCTTTGAGAGTCAGTACGAACTTTCATTAGCAACAACAAACCCTTTTATATTTGCAATGTGTGACTTGGATTTCTTTAAAAACATTAACGATACTTATGGCCATGTTGCAGGAGACAAACTTCTTAGACTATTTGTCGACATAGTAAAAGAGAACATTCGTAACTCAGATGTCATCATTAGATATGGGGGAGAGGAGTTTATAATTATGCTTCCAACTATTCATAAGCAAAAAGGGCTTGAAATTTTAGAAAGAATTCGTAATGATTTTGCAAATACTGTTTTAGAATTTAATGATGAAAAAATATCTGCAACTGTTAGTATAGGAATGATTGTTATAGAACCAGAGTATCTTTTTAAACAGAACTTTTTAGACGACTATCTTATGATAGTCGATAAAAAACTTTATCAAGCCAAAGATAATGGTCGAAATAGAGTAGAGAGCTAAACTAAATCACTATAGTCATACTTAGTAGGATTTAAGTAGCACTTACTCCCTATTGTAATAATACGTTCATCTTTCTTCGCTCTTTTTTTAAACTTTGCTTTTATTTTTTCTCTTTTTTTCTCTGAAAATGATGTTGTTTTAAGGTATTTTTTGAGGGAAATGAGAGAATCCACATCATCATTATCCTCAATTTCAACCTCTAAAGTCTCCTCTTGAATAGACTTAGGAGCACTAAGCATAAACTGTGAAGAGAGTGTACTCAAAATATTTTTGAGTTGTTCATCCTTCTCCTTATAGATATTTTCTATCTTTTTTCGCTCTTCAATGAGCATTAACTCTTTTTGGTCTCTAAGAGTTCTAGTTTCCCCCTCTAAAACCTCTACACGAGACTGAAGTTTAGCATTTTGTTCCTCTAGCAGTTTATAGTACCTATCATCATGAACACTGCTTCTTGCAGAGACTCTTACCTTGTTCTTTGCAGGAGTAGCTTTAGTGCTTATAGTAACCATCTTTATACCATTTTCAACTACAACCTCTAATGAACCACGTCTGATACGGTTATGAATAGCCTCTTTTGAAACACCAAAGTGTGCCGCAGCATCACTAACACTCATCTTACTCATAACTTCCCCTTTATCTCATGTTTTCAAAAACTAGGGGTGCATCCCACTCACCCTCTTTAACCATCTTCATAACTTTTTGTAAGTCATCAAGCTTTGCACCTTTTACACGTATATAGTCACCCTCAATTTGAGCATTTACTTTCAGTTTCATTTTTTTAATATCAGCTGTAATTTTTTTAGCTTCTTTAGTTTCTATGTAATCAACTACTTTAAATGTAGCTTTTCTATTTCCACCACTAGAGTCTTCAACTTTTAGTTCTTCTATTACCTTAGAAGAGAGTCCCTGTTTTAAAAACTTATTTATAACAATATCCTTAAGGGCATCAAGTTTGTTATCAGAAGAAGCAACAACAACTAAGGTTTTTGCTTTTTCGTTAAAGGTAACTTCATAAGTCGTTCCTTTAAAGTCATAACGATTCGAAACCTCTCTGTCAACAAGATTTATTGCATTCTTAAAATGCTGAATATCTATTTTTGCTGTTATATCAAATGAGTGTTCTTTTGCCATTTATATGTCCTTAAAATTGTTTATTTCTTCTACAGTTATTATAACATACTCAAACGTTATAATAACCACTTTGTTTCAAACTCTGGTACTGTTATAGGTTTTGAGTAGTAATAGCCTTGAACTACATCACAGCCCATTTCCTTTAAAAGCTCTACCTGCTCTCTTTTTTCAGCTCCCTCAGCTAATACTCTAAGGTTTAAAGTGTGTCCAAGATTAACAATAGCTTCAACAATTGCTCGATCTTTCTCATCTTCTGCTATATCTCTTATGAAAGCACGATCAATTTTTAGTTCATCAATAGGCATCATTTTAAGATGACTAAAGGAAGAGTAACCTGTTCCAAAATCATCAATAGCAAGCTTATAACCAATAAGTTGAAGAGATTTTATAATTTTAATTGCATGCTTATTATCTACCATTAAAATATCCTCAGTCAACTCTAACTGCATATACTGACATAAGTAAGAGTATCGCTGTTGAAACTTCTGCATAATAGAGAAAAATCGCTGGTGATGAAAAAGAGCATTGGAGATATTTACTGAAATTGTAAAGTTTAATATGCCTAACTTGTCATACTTCTCTAATAAAATATAGGTATTCTCTATCATAATCAAATCTAGTTTATATAAAAGCCCCATCTCCTGGGCTAAGGGAAGAAAAATATTTGGTGTTAGTATGCCACGGCTTGGATGATTCCACCTGACTAAGGCTTCTGCACCAAGAAGTTTTTCTGTCTTTAAATCTACTTGAGCTTGAAGATATATCTCTAACTCTCCTCTATCTAAACCTTCATATAGTTCATTCTCAAGTTCTATAATTTTTGATGAACTTCCGCTATTTTTTGCAAAAATACTTGCACGATTTTTACCATCTTTTTTAGCCTGGTACATAGCTATATCTGCTGATTTTTGAAGTGTATCTATATCTGCTCCATGTTCTGGAAATATTGAAATACCAATACTCAAAGATATATGAAAGGATAACTCATCAACTTCTATGCTTGTCTTAAGTGCTTCTTGAATCCTTCCAATTAAAATTTGAACTTCATTAGTGGAGTGAAAATTTTCCATGATGACAGTAAATTCATCCCCGCCTATGCGATAAAATGAATCACTATCTCTTAAAACTTTTTTTACAATTTCCGCAGTTTTAATTAGTACAACATCTCCTGCCTTATGCCCTAATGAATCATTAATACGTTTAAAATTATCTATATCAAAAAGAATTAATGCTAACTTATTATTATGACGAGTAGCTTGCTTCATTATATGTTCAAACTGAAGGTTAAAATAGTGTCGATTAAAAAGTCCAGTTAGACTATCATAATTGGCTAAACGTGTCAGCTCATTATTAACAAGTTGTTTCTCTGTCTCATCAATTAGTGTCCCTATAATAGATTTATTTCCATCAACTTCCGACATAGTTCCAAATACATGAATATACTTACTTTTTCCATCTTTAGTAATGCCTTTAAAGCTATACTCAATACTATTTACCTTCCCTGAAAGACGCTTCTTCCCATTTAATTCTACTATGTCTTTATCATCTGCATGTGTCAAGTCTAGTGGACTCATACCAATGATCTCTTCACTTCTATAAGAAAATATAGAAGCTAATCTTTCATTAACATAAGTAAATTTCCCCTCACTAATTATATAGACACCAACAACAGAATGTTCTACTAATATACGATACTTATCATCTCTATCTGAAATACTCATATTTAAACCTATTTACTCTATTTTAAAAACTTGGGCTACCATCAAATGAACCAAAATTACCACCAAAAGAAGCAAAGTTTGGATCCATAAAACCATACTGAGCTGACTTCATACGAAGTTTCTCAATGTCGGCTTTACTTGAGATGTTTTGAGGGCAAACAAGAGTACACTCATTGCATAAAGTACAGTCCCAAACACCATCAGTTTGAATGTTATTCACTTTCTCTTGTGTACCATCTTCGCGTTTATCACTCATATATTTCCATACACGAGTGAGTGCAAAAGGACCTAAAAAGTCAGGTTTTACAGCATAAACAGGACAAGCACTATAACAAGAGCCACAGAGTATACAGTCACTCTGAACTTCATTTATCTTCTCATCTTCATGATCTAATGTCACACTACTTTGTCCCTGTGTAAGCCATGCTTTTGCTTTAGCATTAAACGCATATGAAGCATCCATGTCGACTACTAAGTCTCGTATAACAGGCACATTTTTAAGAGGCTCTATAGCATCTCCATCTTGTACTTTATATGAACAAGCTAGAACTTCTCTCTCATTTACTCGCATAGAACAAGAGCCACAAACACTACTGCGACAGCCACTACTAAAGACAAGTGTGTTATCAATTTCTGTTTTTATATGTCCAAGGAGTTCAAGAAGGGTAGCACCAGTTAAGTCTACTTCATAAACTACAAATTTATCTTCACGTTTTATAGTTACTTTCATACCTACTCTCCCTCTTTAGCCATATAGTGAGCACCGCAACTCTCACTGCGTTTAAGTGCACCAAGGATAATAGCCTCACTCACATCTAAAACATTTATAAACTCTATGAACTCTACTAAGTTAGTGTTATAAACTTTTGACTTGTCACTTACACCGTAATATTCTATATCTTGTTTTATATTTTGAATCTCTGTGAGTGCATACTCTAGCTCTTCTTCTCTTCTAACAATACCTACATTTTTATAAAAGAGGGTACCTATATACTCCCGTTTAGCATAAAAATCTCTAGTATTTTTATAGCTTTTGACCTTCTGCACGATAGAGTCACCCTCTAAACCAGGAGTTGCTGGACTAGAGTTTTTTGCAAAATGAGCAGCATTAACACCAGCCTCTTTTCCAAAAACAACTATCTCTAAGAGTGAGTTTCCACCTAAACGATTTGCACCGTGGACTCTATGGTTTGCACACTCACCACAAGCAAATAGACCCTCTATGTTAGTTTGTGATTTGTTATCTACTGCTATGCCACCCATAGTGTAGTGGGCTACTGGTTTTATAGGAATGAGTTCATGAACAGGGTCTATGTTCTCATACAGTTTTGCTAGTTTTCTCTCTTGAGGGAGACCCTCATCTATAAACTCTTCACCTAAGTGTCGTATGTCTAAAAATATATTTTCGCCCTTGTTAATCTCTGTGTTTATCGCACGGCTAACCTCATCACGCGGTGCTAACTCGTTAGTAAAACGCTCACCCTTAGAGTTAAGGAGGTAACCACCTTCACCACGTGCTGACTCACTTATGAGGATACTTGAGTTTTTTAGTGCAGTAGGATGAAACTGTACAAACTCCATGTCTATAAGTTTTGCGCCGGCTCTTGCAGCTACTGCTATACCATCACCTGTTGAAGCAGTGGAGTTTGTTGAGTTTTTGTCATACACACGGCTATAACCACCACTTGCTAAGACGACAGCATTAGCTTCATAACTCTCTGTCTCACCAGTTCGAATATCTAAAACTTCTACCCCGTACACTCGTCCTTCTCTATTTTGTAAAAGTTTTAGGAGGTACTTCTCATTTTTTATCTCTATACCCGCTTCTAAAACTCTATCATAAATAGTATGGAGAATCTTTAGACCTGTGTAGTCCTGTGCATAACAAGCACGTGGGGCTGATGCACCACCGAGAGTTCTTTGTGCTATTTTCGAGTCCTTTGTACGAGAGAAACAAACCCCAATAGAGTCTAACCACTCCACTGAGTTTATAGCCTCACTACACATAAAACGCACAGCCTCTTCATCGGCCTCACCATGTGCAGACTTTAGTGTATTAGCGATGTGAGCATCAACACTATCTTCATTTATATTTCCAAAGGCTGCATTTATTCCACCCTGAGCCATACAAGTTTGACTCCGTGTTGGATACTCCTTTGTAAGTACTAAAACTTCTGCTCCACTCAGTTTTGCATTAAGAGCAGCTGTTAGTCCTGCTCCACCTGCTCCTATTACTAATACATCATATACTTTACTCATAAGACTCACTTTTTAAGAATTTTTTATTCGTATGCTAAAGATAGCACCTTGACCACTATTTTCTACAGATATATTTCCATTATGATACTCATTAATTATCATTCGTGACATATAAAGGCCTAAACCTGTTCCATTTTTCTCTTCTTTAGTTGAGAAGTAAGGATCAAATACATGCTCCATAATATCTTCAGAAATTCCACCACCATTATCTTCTATCTCTATAATAATTTCATCTTTTTGTACACTTGTTTTTATATATATCGATGCTTTTTGAACTTCATTTTCTAATAGTTGATCTTTTGCATTATTTAAAATATTTACTATTACCTGCATTAGTTCATTCTGATAAACATCCATAAAATACTCAGCATTTAGATCAAATGAAACTTCGATATTACTAGACTTTAAACTATCACCTAGTAACTCATAGGCTCTCATTACAACAGAGTCTATACTTAAAAACTCTGCTGCTTTATTTGGTTTATAGTAGTTACTAAAATCCTCTATAGTCTGTGCAAGATTTTTTACATAAAGTTCTAACTTATCTAATCTCTCATCAAGATAAGACATAAACTCTACTCTCTCTTTCTCCACTCCAAGATCATATTTCTCTAAGTCAACAGTTGTCTTTATTCCTACTTGAATAGCGGCAATAGAAGCTAGTGGTTGCTTCCACTGATGTGCAATCATACTCAACATCTCCCCCATCTGAGCTAATCTAGATTGATGAAGCATATATGTATCTTTTTTCTTTATCTCTAATGCTTGGGTTACCTTTTGTGTTACATCTTCTATTGTTCCATGTGAAATGATTGGCTTGTCTTCATCACTAAAAGTAGTCTCAGCTTTTTGATTCACATACTTAATACTGCCATCATTCATAAGTAGCCTGTGTCTTACCGAATAGAGCGTTCTATCTCGAAGAGATTTTGCATATTCATTTTCAACCATATCTAAATCATCTGGGTAAATTCTCTCTCTAAAGAGTTTATATAGATCCTCTTTCGAATTTGGATCAATATCAAAAATTTTGTAACTCTGTTTTGACCAAGTAAATACTTCAGATTCAAGATCAAGGACCCATGAACCTATTTTTGCGAT
>Ga0256826_1002516_pt1 | contig 11121 bp, 13 predicted proteins | sample CV79metaG_FD_185975 | JGI IMG/M metagenome (GOLD analysis project Ga0256826, IMG submission 185975) | Hydrothermal vent microbial communities from East Pacific Rise, Pacific Ocean - CV79 | ecosystem: Environmental > Aquatic > Marine > Hydrothermal vents | place: Pacific Ocean: East Pacific Rise... | reverse complement strand
CACAATGGCTAGAATCTCCTCCACTCTCTCTATCATCAGACTATCAAAACTCTTGGTAGAGTCTATCTTACCTATAGCACTTAGAGATTCGTCATTTAGGTAGCCTTGATGCTTTTTTACACCACTTCTACCCAAAAGTGTAGATTCAAATATCTCATCACTACTTAATCCTGCCGAACAACAGCCACTCATCGACTGTAGATATACTTCTCTATTTTGCATTAGCATTGATATAGTCTGTCAAGACTTGAATGCTAACAAAAACATTTTTTGTCTCTTCCATATTTTTAAATTTAATACCAAACTCATTGTCCAAGATTACTACCAACTCTATGGCATCTACAGAGTCTAATCCTAGTCCATCATTAAAAAGTGCATCATTATCTTCTATCTCACTTGGGTCGATATCCTCTAATGCCAACCCATCTATAAGCGTTATCTTTAACTCGTTTGTTGTTATCATTTATACTCTTCTATTTTATATTTTCATTGATATAGTTGGTCAAACTCTGTACCGTAGCAAAGATATCTTTTAACTCTGACATATTTTCAAATTTTATACCATATTCACTATCTAAAATTACAATAAGCTCTATCGCATCTACAGAGTCTAATCCTAACCCCTCATTAAAAAGAGCATCATCATCTGATATATCATCATGGCTCATATCTTCTAAGTTTAGACCTGCTATTATTTTCTCTTTTACATCTTTTGTTGTTACCATTTTTCACTACCTTCTGATACTATATAATTAACACATTATATCTAATAATACATACTAAACTTCTTGCTTTTATTATAGTAACTAATAGAATTTTCAAAAAACTTTTTAAGATTTTTAGATACAATCATCGTATAGTATATATGCAAAAATATAAGGTCAAAATTATGAAAAAAGTATTAGTAACAGGGGCTACAGGCTCTTTAGGAGAGGCCATAGTTAAAGAGTTTTCAGAGCAGGGTTATTTCGTATACATCCACTACAATAGTAACAAAACGAAAGCAGAAGAGATTTTAAAAGATATAGATAACTGTGGTGAGATTTTAACTTTTGATAGTAAAAGTAGCCAAGATATAAAAGATAAATTGGTAGATATAGAGATAGATGTGCTTGTAAATAATGCTGGTATAACAAGAGATAATCTATTTTTTTGGATGAGTGACGAGGAGTGGGAAGATGTAATAGAGACCAATGTAAACGGAATGTTTAGGGTTACAAAAGCGATACTACCAAAGCTTATCAAGAGAAAAGATTGCTCTATTGTCAATATCTCCTCTATCTCAGGAATAGTTGGTAATGCTGGTCAAACCAACTACTCAGCATCAAAAGGAGCAATTATCGCTTTTACAAAAAGTTTGGCACTAGAGGTTGCAAGATATCGTATAACAGTCAACTGTGTAGCACCTGGATTAGTAGAGTCTGAAATGACAAAAGATTTAAATAAAGAGATAAAAAAGAGTATTCCTCTAAAACGATATGCACAACCAAAAGAGATAGCTCATGCTGTATTTTTTTCAGCAACAAATAGCTATATGACAGCCGAGGTGATTAATATTAGTGGAGGTCTAGCTAGATGAGACGTGTAGTTGTCACAGGTATTGGATTTCTCTCTCCATTAGGAGATGATATCTCTACCCTAAAAGAGAATATTCTTCAAAATAAATCAGGTGTCAAAGTTATAGAGAGTTGGAAAGATGAGATATCTGGTATGGCTACTATTATAGCCGCACCAATAGCCAAACAAGATTTCAAAGATATTCCTAGAAAATATAGACGCTCCATGGGAAAAGTAGCTCTAATGAGTGCTAAAAGTATGCAAAGTGCTATTGATGATAGTGGATTGGAAAAAGCAGAGATTCAAGATATAAAAACAGGTCTATCTTTTGGCTCAACAATGGGGGCAAATGAGACACTTATGGAGTGGATTAGCACAGTCTACACAAACAGAAGCTTCAAAGGTCAGAACTCCATGCTATTTCTAAAAGCTATGAGCCACACAATCTCAGCTAACTTAGCTGCTATGTTTACAATAAAAGGACGAAATATCCCAACCTGTTCAGCTTGTACATCATCATCACAAGCTATAGGTACAGGGTATGAGTCTGTTAAATATGGTATGGCAGATATTATGTTTGTAGGTGGAGCTGAAGGATTACACTATCTATCAGAGGGTGTATTTGAGGTTATAGGAGCGACTAGTACAGGCTACAATCATAATCCTCACTTGACACCAAAACCATTTGACAAGGATAGAGACGGATTGATTATTGGTGAGGGGGCAGGAACTCTTGTCCTAGAGGAGTATGAACACGCCAAAAGAAGAGGAGCAAAGATTTATGCTGAATTAACAGGGTATGCTACCACTTGTGATGGAAATCACCTAACCACTCCATCAAGAGAGGGGATGGGAAATGTTATGAATCTAGTGCTAGAGAATGCTAATCTAAAAGCAGATGATATTGGCTATATTAATGCTCATGCAACCTCTACCCTAAAAGGAGATATAGAGGAGTCTCATGCTACCTATAAAATTTTTGGAGATAGAACCCCTATTAGTAGTACAAAAAGCTATATGGGACACCTTCTAGGAGGTTGTGGTGTGGTTGAGTCTATTATCTCTATAATGGCACTAAATAGTGGAACTCTTCCTGCCAATAAAAATCTTGATAATATAGACCCAGAGTGTGCAGATTTAGACTATATTAGAGAGCATAGAGAGGTAGAGATTGACCATGTAATGAGCAATAATTTTGCTTTTGGAGGTATCAATACCTCTTTAATATTTTCAAAAATCTAAAACAATAGATATCTTGCAAAACTCTTTGAAAAAAGAGTTTATCCTCTACTGCAACCTATAGTATCTTCATTTCCACCTGCAAAGTAATCTCCATTAAAACTTACTAAAGAGTAATTTGTATCATCTCCTAGGGATTTTTTTAGACCCTCTATAGAGAGAAATCCTAATGAGTCAGCATCCATACTTTTTGCAATCTCATCTGGTGAGAAACGTGCTGATATAAGCTCTTTTGTAGTTGGAGTATCTATCCCATAACGACATGGGAACTTAATCTCAGGGGCTGCTATACGCATATGAACCTCTGTAGCTCCTGCCTCTTTTAGCATCTTTACTATCTGTTTAGATGTTGTACCACGAACCAAAGAGTCATCTACTATGGCTACTCGTTTTCCCGAAATTAACTCTTTTATTGGAGATAGTTTTAGTTTTACTTTTAACTCTCTTATCTCTTGGGTTGGTTCTATAAAAGTTCTTCCTACATAGTGATTTCGTACTATTCCCATTTCAAATGGTACACCAAGACCTTCAGCAAAACCTCTAGCCGCAGCAACTCCTGAATCTGGAACGGGAAGAACAAGGTCTATATCAGCAGGTGTCTCTTTTGCCAACTGTTTTCCCATCTCTAAACGTTTCATATATACATTTTTACCATCTATCATAGAGTCTGGACGTGCAAAGTAGATATACTCAAAAGCACAAGGGTGTGGGTCTGCTTCAAATATCATTTCAGATTTTGGCTCTTTACCCTCCTCAAATACTAGCATCTCCCCTGGTTTCACATCTCTAATAAACTCTGCACCGACTAGCTCAAACGCACAAGTTTCAGAAGCAACAATCCAGCCACCACCTCTTAGCTTTCCAAGGCTTAAGGGTCGAATACCAAAACGGTCACGAACTACAAACATTTTACTTCTACTTTGAATAGCAAGACAGTATGCACCCTCAATCCTCTTTAGCATATCCTTTATTCGTGCTTTGAGTTTGTTTTTTTGGCTTTTGGCAATCAGATGTACTATATTTTCAGTATCCATTCCTGTTTGAAAGATTGCACCTTTATCTATCAAATCATCACGAACCTCATTTTTATTGACTAAGTTTCCATTATGAGCTACTGATATTTCCCCCAATTTATACTTAGCAAAGACAGGTTGTGCATCCAATATAGAGTCATCTCCTGCCGTAGAGTATCTATTGTGACCAATAGCACAGTTACCATGAAGTTTACTCAATCTATCTTCTCTAAAGACATCAGTAACCAAACCTCTTTTTTTTATAAGATGAATCTTTTTACCATCAGCAGATGATATACCTGTAGCCTCTTGTCCTCTATGTTGCATAGAAAAAAGAGCATAATAGGCTATTTTTGAAGCATCTTCTCTCCCAAACACTCCTACAATGGCACACATACTATATCCCCAAACAGTCGTTTATCGAGTAGAGTCCATTTTTTTGTCCTACCAACCATGACGCTGCTCGTATTGCACCTTTTGAGAATGTTTCACGGCTTGTAGCTGTGTGATTTAGTTCCAAAAACTCGCCATCATTATAAAATCCAACAGTATGTCGTCCCACAATATCACCACCACGAAGAGCCATAACAGCTATCTCATCTTTTGTTCTAGCACCAATTTGACCATCACGACCTGATATACGAACTTTGTCAATATCTAAATCCCTTCCTTTTGCAGCAAACTCTGCTAGTGTAAGAGCTGTTCCACTCGGTGCATCTACTTTATGTCGATGGTGTTGCTCTACAATCTCAATATCAAAATCTTTTAGAGTTTTAGAAACTTGTTCAACTAACTGTTTTAAAAGAGCAATTCCTGCTGACATATTTGAAGAGTATAAAACAGGCATCTCTTTAGAAGCCTCTGTCAATAAATTCTGTTGGTGAGCTGTAAAACCTGTAGTTGCAATAACTAATGGAGTTGGGTTTTTAATTGCACTCTCTACCAACTCTTGAGTCGCAACAGGAGCAGAAAAATCAATAACTACATCAGCATTTTCTAAAAAAACTTGCATACTATTTGTAATTAAAACAGTATCAGGCACAGATATTTTCAACTCATCAAAAACGTGTAATACATTTAGCTCTAAACCCTCTGTTTGAAGTACATTATTGATAAGATGCTCACCCATTCGTCCTGTACTACCCAATATGCCTACTTTTATCATTTTCTCTATCCTCTCTGTTTTATTATGGCGAATTATACACGGTTTTTCATAATGTTGGGCTAATTAGCAATGCTATTTATTTTAAGTAGTGTTCTATCTTAGTAAAGTTCTGTATTCAATTTCATTAAAATATGTTGTTACTTATAAATAACTTTATGATATAATTATAATTATAATAATTTAATTTAACTTACAAAAAGGTTCTAGTGATGTTTGACTTTATTTTTCTTACGAAAAATCAAAAATTGGTAAAAAAATGGACTAAAGAGCATGAAAAAATAGTGTCACTTACAAATATGGTTATTGCTGAATACTCTAAAAATAATCATAAAAAAGCCAAAAAACTTTTAATAGAGTTAAACAGTTTGGTTGTAGACCATGTTACTGATGAAAATATTGAATTTTTTAAGCTTCAAAGAGACACAGAGAATAAGCTTTCAAACAAAAATACTCTTTTGATGAATGAATTTGTAAAAACATTTGCAGATGTAAAAAAAGATTTAATGAAATTTTTAACAAAATATACAAAAAAAGATACCCCGTTGGATGATACTTTTTTTGATACATTAAACAAACTAGCAGAGATATTACTTGAACGTATAAAGTATGAAGAGTCTAAACTATACAACGTATTAAAACTTTCAAAAGAAGAGCAAAAATGGCAAAAGTTTAAAGAGGGCTATTAACTAAGATATTCCCTTTCCTATTATATAGGAACTCTCTTATCAAAACTAAACACTCAATTCTCCTCTTTTATCTTATATTTTATTGAAAGTTTTAAACCTTGATATAAATCATATTCTTTCTCTTTTTTTTACAATATAATAATCTATATTTATAAAACTAATAACCTCATCTTATAAAAGTTATAAGTTTTATACATACTATTTTGAGGAGAAAGTATGCACCCAAGTTTTAAAAAAGCAAAGATTTTTGCATTGTTGGCACTAATTATTTTGACATTAGGCTTCACCTTTCCTATGATAGCTTTTCATGGGACACTTAATCATATAAATGAAGGAAAAGCAGAGGAGATATCATCACTTAGTAAGTCGGTCTGGAATCTCTACAACAAAGGAAGATATAAAAGTGTTTCAACTCCAAAAGAGGCACATAATAATTTGGATAAGATGATAGAGAGTTCATCTGAGATAGGTGTAGCTTCTATGCCAATTTGGGCTGTTTCACTAGAAGCACCAAACTATCCAAAAGAGGCATTTCCACAAGGTATTCCTGTCTTCTTTCACTTTGATGGATTTAGTGGCGAGGTTCATGAGATGAATACTATTAATCACTATGTAGGTATGGACCCAATGTGGGTTGGTGGACATTTTGAGCGTGAAATCGGTATCTATGCACTGTTACTTTTGAGTCTATTTATGATTTATTTTATCGCTTACAATAAAAAAATCTTTACTCTAGCAATGCTTATTCCTGTCTCACTACCTATTTTGTTTATTGCTGATTATTCATATTGGTTATATTGGTTTGGTCACAATCTACACGATTGGGGTGCATTTAAAATTAAACCATTTATGCCTACCGTATTTGGTGATGGAAAGATTGCACAGTTTACAACACACTCCTATCCAACCATTGGATTTTACTTATTAGTAGCAATTTCATTACTAAGTCTTTTGGCTGTTATGGCTAAGAGTAAGGCTATGAGAGAGACAAACGCGTAAATATCGAAAGGTACAAATTTGATTAGAGTTTTAATTTTTTTCTTATTATTGTTAAGTTTTCTAAATGCTAACAACGCCCTACAAGAAGCGATAGATAAAGCTCCATCAGGCTCTATACTAAGACTTCCTAAAGGAGTATATAAAGGCTCTATTGTCATAAATAAACCTTTAACTATTTTAGGTAAAGAGAGTGGTGTAGTTATAGATGGAGAGGAGAATGGAACTGTTATTATTATCAAAAGTTCTTTTGTAACTCTTAAAAATTTAACTATAGTAGGTAGTGGAAGCAGACATGATAACTTGGATGCAGCGATAAAATTATCAGATGCATCTCAATGTGAGATAAGCCAATGTAATATCAAAGAGACACTATTTGGTATAGATTTACAGATGGTAAAGAACTCTATTATTAGTGATAATAATATCACTTCAAAAAATATGGATTTGGGACTTAGAGGTGATGGGCTTAGACTTTGGTATAGCAATAATAACATTGTAAGAAACAATAGGCTAATTAAATCAAGAGATATGGTTGTTTGGTACTCTCATGGAAATTTAATAGAGAAAAACTATGGAGAGTATAATCGTTACTCTTTACACTTTATGTATGCAGGAAAAAATATTGTAAAGGATAATACATATAAACATAACTCTGTAGGAATCTTTTTTATGTACTCAAAAGATACTATAGCTACAGGTAATGTAGTTCAGAGTTCTATAGGTGCAACAGGTATGGGAATAGGTCTTAAAGATGTGACCAACTTTACCATTAAAGATAATACTGTAATCTACTGTGCGCAAGGGTTATATATAGATAGGTCTCCTTTTCAACCTGATACCCATGATTGGATAGAGAATAACAAGATATTATATAATGCTGAAGCGATACATTTTCACTCACTTAGTGAGAATAATATTGTAAAAAATAATATTATAAAAGGTAATATTGAAGATATTATAAATGATAGTAGAGGAAGTAAAACTAATGAGAATGAGATAGAGGGGAACTATTGGGACAACTATGCAGGGTTTGATAGAGATGGTGATAATATAGGTGATACACCACACAAAGTCTATCAGTATGCTGACCAACTTTGGGTCTATAATCCCGATGTGAAGTTCTTTTATGGTTCACCCGTTATATCGCTACTAAATTTCTTAGCAAAATTAGCTCCATTTTCAGAGCCAATATTTTTGCTAGAAGACAAAAAACCAATAGTAAAACTGGAGGGTTAATAATGGCAGAAAAATTAGAGTTAGAGCGACGAGAGTTTATAAAATATTCTACTTTAGGTGTGTTAGGATTAGTCTTGGCAGGAGGAGTTGGGTTAAGCCCATATCTTAACGCTGAGGAGACACGACTAAGACCCCCTGGGGCTGTAGATGAGCATACATTTTTGGGTCTATGTATTAAGTGTGGACAGTGTTTACAAGTCTGTCCATTTCACGCTATTGAGTTATCTGATTGGACAAAAATAGCAGGAGAGGGAACACCATATATTGACCCTACTATACGTGGATGTTGGGCTTGTGAAGCTGTTCCATGTGTTTTGGCGTGTCCATCAGGAGCGTTAGACCATGAGTGTTCAACCATTCAAGATTCACATTTGGGAATTGCTGTACTAGAGTTTCCTGATACCTGTTTAGCAATTAGCAATACTCCAATACCAAAAGGATTCAACACTAAAATGCACAGATTTACTAATGGAGTAAATGATGTAACGCAGTTGGAGCTTGACTTAGTAAAAAAACTAGATGGATTTGAGGGTAAAGCCTGTACGTTATGTGCTGATATGTGTCCTATTCCAAATCCTATTAGTGCTATTTCTATGGTAAGTGACAAAGGTGGTGGAAGACGACCTGAAATTTATGATGGGTGTATTGGTTGTGGAGCTTGTGAAGAGGTATGTCCAACGGATAAACCATCAATTGTTATGAGACCAAGAAAAACTTATAAAGAGCAGTATGAAAAAGGAAACGCATGATAAAAAAAGTTTATAATTTTAGGGAGTCAGAAGCTTCAGCCCCGAACAGAGCAAGGCTAAAGCCATTGTTTCCAAGTGTTGCCAAACTTCTATTGGTGGGGTCTTCTCTATTTTTTATGGGGTGTGGTGATGAACCAAAAGAGGCTACAAAAAAAGTTGAAGAGACAACAGCCCCAAAGATAGAGATTGTTGCTAATAAAAATGCAAAAGAGGTCAAAGTAAAAGAAGATAAAAAAGAGAATAAAAAAAATGATACCTTCTACTATGATTACAATGTTAATAGTGAGTATGACCAAAATGCTCAACCTGCAAACAAAGATGCCTCTGTGCGTATTAAGCCTAGAACAATTATAGAGGCAAATATGAATATTCGTAGCCCTTATGAGGATGTTCAGATAGGGCTTATGGTTGGAGAGCTTAGTAAACACTTTAGAGTCAAGTGTTCAGCCTGTCATAGTGATTATGCAAATGGTGTAGTTGGTCCTTCCCTGTTATCTAAGACATCTGATGAGATATTTAACACCATTTCTGATTTTAAGAGTGGTAAAAAGAGTAACCCTCTAATGGATGGTCTAATCGACCATATGAGTGATGAAGAGATACGTGAATTGGCAGATGAGATTTATGCCTTTAATAAAAAACTTAAAGAGATGAGGAGTAAGTAGATGAAAAATATTGTAGTAGCAATTTTAACCTTGGTTATTTTAGGATTAATGGCACTAACTTTTATGGGTGGTCATGCCTATCATGGTGGTGAGCATGGAAAGGTGATTAAGGATTTTGGAGATAGCATGAATAATGCAAAATCAACTAAAATAGATGACAAAGATGATAGAGCTAAAGAGATGGATGAACTCAATGCCTTAAGAGAAAAAGCAGGAAATGCAGGAGCATTTGATGTAAGTCAAGCATACAAGAGTAAGTGTTCATCATGTCATGGAGTTAACGGTTCAGGAATGCAAAACGGTAAAAAGCTTATGGGACCAAAACTCTTTGGACAGAGTGCTGATGAGATTTATAAAAAGCTTGATGACTTTAAATCTGGACGAAAAGAGAACATGATTATGAAAGGTCTGCTCATTAAACTTAATGATGATGATTTACGAACCTTTGCTGATGAGATTGGTGAGTTCCCTGCAAGAGCAGCGGCACAGAAAAAATAACGGTGACAACTGGAGTTGGAGGCTTTAGCCCCAAACAATGGAGGCAAAGCCTTCCGATTCCTAAATAGGAAGGAGAAAAAATGGATAAATACAACAACCGAGAGACGATAAAAAACAGCACCTTCTGGTCAACCTTTTGGAGTACTACAAAAGAGGGGAAAACAAAATTTTCTTATAGGATGAAGCGATGGATTTTGGTTATAACGATTCATCTTCTCTTCTTCTTGTCGTTCTTTATTGACCTTCAAATGTTGGAGGGAACACTAAATGGTTCACGATTTTTAGGTTTTCATATGATTGACCCCTTTACTACACTAGAGGTATGGTTAGCAACCTATCACATCCCTATCAATATTATTATTGGTGTCTCTACCATTATAATAGTCTATATGCTTATGGGAGGTCGTGCCTACTGTGCATGGGTCTGTCCTTATGGGATTTTGAGTGAATATGGAGAGAAACTACACAACACTTTAGTCAAAAAGAAAATTATCAAAGAGCATAAGTTTGACCACCGTGTCAAATACCTCTTTTGGATTGCATTTTTGAGTATGGCATTTGTAAGTGGATTTGTTATTTTTGAGAGTTTTTCTGTAGTAGGAATTCTAAGTCGAACTATTGTTTATGGTTGGTCACTAGCACTTATTTGGGTTGTTGTTATTTTTGCCATTGAGGTTTTCTTTTCAAGAAGAGCATGGTGTAGCTACATCTGTCCTATTGGTACAACCTATGGAATGATAGGAAAAGTTTCAGCCTTGCGTATTCAATGGAATGATAGTTGTGATAGCTGTATGGTATGTCATGATGTCTGTTTTGAGCCACAAGTACTAGAGATTACCAAAGCAAAATATAAGAAACAGATAGATGAGAAAGAGATAAAAACACAATATATTACAGGTGCAGACTGTACACTTTGTGGACGTTGTGTTGATGTTTGTCATGAAGATGCGTTAAAATTTGATTTTAGATTAAAAGATTTGGTCTAATGAATCATGTGGAATCGGATAGTTTCACCTCCGTTGTTCGGGGATAAATCCTCCGATTCCGTATATACGAATTTTATTTTTGAAATCGGCGTGTTTACACCCGAATAGGCTGAATAAAAAAGGAAAAAAATATGAAAAAAACCCCAATAGATGAAGAGATAAAACTAGACCCTAAAAAATATATTATTAGCGAAACTGATGCAAAAGGAAAAATTACCTATGCTAATGACTATTTTATGAAAGTCTCGGGCTATAGCCAAGAGGAGCTAATAGGAAAAGCTCATAATATAGTGCGTCATCCCGATATGCCAAAGGTGGTCTTTAAACT
>Ga0256826_1002515_pt1 | contig 11122 bp, 8 predicted proteins | sample CV79metaG_FD_185975 | JGI IMG/M metagenome (GOLD analysis project Ga0256826, IMG submission 185975) | Hydrothermal vent microbial communities from East Pacific Rise, Pacific Ocean - CV79 | ecosystem: Environmental > Aquatic > Marine > Hydrothermal vents | place: Pacific Ocean: East Pacific Rise... | reverse complement strand
CATAATATTCCCGTTAGTGTCGTTGATCATACAAACTATGGGAGTCGTGAAGCCTTTGATGAGATCCTTTTAGAGACCATTAATCGTTACAAACCTGACTTAGTTATCATGGCTGGATTTATGCGGATCTTGACACCTATTGTCACCAACAATATTAACGCCATTAATGTTCACCCTTCCCTTCTTCCTCTTTTTAAAGGGGGCAATGCCATTGTAAAGAGTTTTGAAAGCAGCGAGCAACAAGGTGGTATTAGTGTACACTGGGTGAGTTCTGAGTTAGATGGTGGCGAAGTTATCGCTCAAGAAGCCTTTGAAAAAAGGGACAATGAAACCTTAGAATCTTTTACACAAAAAATACGTCAACTCGAGCATAAACTTCTCCCAAAAACAATCATTCAGATTCTTAAAGCAGACTAGGCCTTGTTAAAAGTAAGAGAGTTTACAGAGTGAGTATGTTATAAACGCAACAATTAATTCAATACAGACTAACTATCTGTCTATTATCATGGAGAAAACATGGATAACATTTTAAAAATCGGAAAATATGAGCTAGGTTCACGCCTAATTGTTGGTAGCGGTAAATACGACAGTTTTGAGACAACTAAAGCAGCAACACTTGCCTCAGGTTCTGAGCTTATTACGGTGGCAGTACGTCGTCTTAACATCACAGACCCAGACAAAGAGAACCTACGCGACACCTTCGCAGGCACTAACGTCAAGTTTCTTCCAAACTCTGCAGGTTGTGTAACGGCTGAAGAAGCTATTACGACTTTCCGATTAACACGCGAAGCAACAGGCATCGACCTTATCAAACTTGAGGTGATTGGTGATACACAGAAGACACTTTATCCTGATGTTTTAGAGACGATTAAAGCATGTGAGGTTCTTTCAAAAGAGGGTTTCACCATTATGGCCTATACTTCAGATGATCCGATAATGGCAAAACGTCTTGAAGATGCAGGTGCTGCAGCGGTTATGCCTCTTGCCGCGCCGATAGGTTCAGGTCTTGGTGTTCAAAATCCTTACAACATCGTCTTTGTTCGTGAAGCAGTTAACCTACCGATTATTGTTGATGCAGGTATTGGTTGTGCTAGTGACGCTGCTTACGCAATGGAACTTGGTGCAGATGGTGTTTTAACCAACACAGCCATTGCCCAAGCACAAAACCCTATGATCATGGCAGAAGCGATGAAACACGCTATCCAAGCAGGTCGTATGAGCTACCTTGCTGGACGTATCCCTAAACGTCCTTATGCTACTGCTTCTTCTCCTGTTGATGGAATGATACAGTTTTAGAACACTGCGACGAACACCTTTCCCTTAGCCCTGAGTTTGACTAAGTGTCAGGCTCATCTGTAGATAAGCCACACACTCTTGTTTTAATCCCATCTGCTAAATAATTCAAACAACTTATTTTTTCACTCCCCATCTTTCTTAGAACTACAGACTCATTTATAATTAAAGCTTATTTCATATACAATCATCTTATTATTGATTATGGCTAGGAATCTTATGCGAATTTTTTCTCTACTTTTTATACTTACGTTAACACTCTCAGCATCACCTGACATTGTTAAAAGCTTAGGGTATTTCACCGATTATGATCAGGCCGTCGCTGTGGCTAAGGAAGAAAAGAAGCCATTAATGCTTGTTGTTGTTACTTCCTACTGTCCATGGTGTCGTAAGTTTGAGCGTAAGACACTTGCTTCTAAAGCAGTAGCAACTAGAGTTAAAAAGAGTTATATCGCTGTGATTGTCGATAGAAATAAAGATTCAGGAAGTTTTCCACAACGCTTTCAAACCCCTCGTATCCCAACCGTTTTCTTTATTGATCCAAAAAGTGGTAAAGAGTATTGGGAGACCATGGGCTATCTCAATAAAAATGATTATCTTGATGCCTTAGTTGAAGCTAAAGAGTTATTTCAAAAAGCACAATAGATATAGCACTACCTCTTAAAAATTAACTGTCGCATAGATCAAGCCACCAGAAACATCGTGATTGAGCTTTAGCTCCCCTTCCTCACCAACGTCTGCTTTAAAACGCATACGTGTAGAGTTTATACCTATACCCAGACCAAAGTTGTCAAACACTCTATAATCCAAAGTCAATAGTGCATCAGACATCGAACCTGCAACACCTTCGAACGTAACAAAGAAATAGTCTACCGAATATTTAACACTAAGACTTGGGAGTATGTTATAGTTTAGACGCATGCCCACCACAGGAAGCGGTGCAGTCACGCCAACCTCTTCTTTTTTGTTGGTATCAACCCCATTTGACTGATAACTACCATCAAACCCTATAGCAATCTTCGTAATATGAAGTCCTGCGGAAAGACCAAGCTCGACTTGGTCACTATGGTAAAAAGAGTACACATAGTTTACTTTATAAATATCCGTATTGAAGAATGTATTTAAATGGCCTTGATTTGATATATTTAAGTCATCCCATACAAAATCTTCCGTTGTACTACTACTGTTATGTATAGCATACCAAGCCACTTCAATACTATGCTTAGGAGAAAGCCTATAGTAACCATCAAGACGAAACACCTGTGCACTAGTATCCAACTTGAAGGTGTCTTGCAAATTCATTGTTACGCCAATACCGCTATGACTTAACCTAATATCAGTATCTTGATCAGCCAACAGATAACCACCTAAACGTAACTGAAAATCATCAGGCATCGACTTATCTGCCTGTAATAAAGTACTACTAATCAATAAGACTAACAGATACAAAAAGTTTTGTAAAATATTTTTCATTTTTATCCTTATAATTCTAAAATACCAACTAAGTTCATGATGACAACTACTAATGCTATAGGTACAATGTAACGTAAACTAAAGTACCAAAATGGGTAGACAACACCTAACTGTGCTTTTAGACGTGATGCAACACGTTCTTTTTCCATCACATATCCAACGAAGATCGACATAATCAAGCCACCAACAGGGAGCATAACAGAAGCTGTTATAAAGTCAGCCCAATCAAAGAAGTTCTTTGAACCAAAGGTCAACAGTTCACCATACTCTTTTGAGATAGAAAGAATAGCAATAATTCCAAAAATATAAAAGAAGAGCCCTGAAGTTATAGACGCTTTTAAACGACTAAACTTATACCGATCAACCAAATATTGAATGATAGGTTCGACGAGTGAGACAGCAGAAGTCAGACCTGCTGATGCTAAGGCGACAAAGAAAACAAATGCAAAGAGATGCCCCATAGAGCCCATCTCATAAAAAACGGCAGGAAGCGAGATAAACACTAAGCCAGGACCAGCCGATGGCGTTGCACCATACTCGTAGAGAAAGGTAAAGAGTGTTAACCCTGCAACCAAGGCAATACCTGTGTCTAGTGCAATAACAATCAATGAACTTTTAACTAAATTACTATCTTTTGGAAGTGAAGCCGAATAGGTCAAGATCGTAGCCATACCCAAAGAGAGCGTGAAAAAAGCGTGTCCAACTGCTGTAACAAGTGCAGCAGAGGTCAATTTACTCCAGTCTGGAGCAAACATAAAGTCCCAGGCTTGAGCAAAGCCACTTAAGGTTGTCGCATATAAGAACATACTTCCCATAGTAAGAATCAGTACCGGCATCAAAAAGAAGTTTAGCTTTTCAATTCCCCCTTTAATACCCCGTGCAACTACAGTCGTCACAAACAAAAACACAAGCGTATGATAAAAGATCTGTGTCCCAATATCCATAGAGATAAGCTGTGTAAAGTGGGCACTAGCCGTCTCAACAGATGATGGTAAATCACCTATAGATAATAACACGAAATGAAATGTCCAACCAATGACAGGAGAGTAAAAGATCATGATAATAAGACCTGCTACGCCCATAAACCCACCATATTTCCAAAAGCCTTTATGCCTTGGTGCTAGCTCTTCAAAGTTGGTAACGCTATCTTTACGTCCCATGTAACCGATTAACATCTCAGCGATCATAAGTGTAAACCCTATCATCAGAACGGTGATGAGATAGACAAAGACAAAGGCTCCTCCACCATTTTCACCTGTGATATAGGGGAACTTCCAAATATTACCTAGGCCAACAGCACTTCCAGCTGCTGCCAATATAAAACCTATCCTACTAAAACGTGCTATTTTCATCTGTTTTCCATCTATTAATTGGCTCAATTATAAAGAAATTTCACTTTAATGCTCCTAGAAGCCTAAATGCTATTGACAACTAAGATAAAATGTCCTATAATTCCGCCTCACTAATCTGATTAATCATTTTAGCTGATATAGGTCGGGGCGTAGCTCAGTCTGGTTAGAGTACCTGGTTTGGGACCAGGGGGTCGAAGGTTCGAGTCCTTTCGCCCCGACCACTCTATTTTTATTTTATTTCTCTTTATATATATGGTGGGATTAGCTCAGTTGGTTAGAGCACTGGTTTGTGGTGCCGGGGGTCGCGGGTTCGAATCCCGTATCCCACCCCATTTAAAAGAAACAAAAATTTAAATAAGACATTTTAGAACAACAGTGTGCGCCCGTGGCTCAACTGGATAGAGTAGCGGTTTTCGGCACCGCCGGTTACAGGTTCGAACCCTGTCGGGCGCACCACAAAACATGTGCGCTCTTAGCTCAGCTGGATAGAGCAACGCCCTTCTAAGGCGTAGGCCAAAGGTTCGAATCCTTTAGGGCGTACCACTTAAGCTAGCCTCTATGGCACTGAAGCTTCTGTTTTTACAAGCAGAAAATCAAAATAGTAGATGTTATTTGAACAAATTATTAATGTTAACAAACGCGGACGTGGTGGAATTGGTAGACACGCCAGACTTAGGATCTGGTGCCTCACGGTGTGGAGGTTCAAGTCCTCTCGTCCGCACCATTAAACGTTAACATTTATAAATTATTATTACAAACATGCGGACGTGGTGGAATTGGTAGACACGCCAGACTTAGGATCTGGTGCCTCACGGTGTGGAGGTTCAAGTCCTCTCGTCCGCACCATAAATACAATGGCATCTTGTCAACGTATGCGAACAAAGTAATTTTTATTGATTTTAGTCTTAATCAAGGCAGATTCAACTGAGGTATACATCGGTATCCGAAGGCGAAGCTAACGCAGAGTAAGTCGAAAAGCAAAAAAATTAAATGGCGCGGAATAGAGCAGTTCGGTAGCTCGTCGGGCTCATAACCCGAAGGTCACAGGTTCAAATCCTGTTTCCGCAACCAATCAAAAAAAACATAACACTTACATAACAAAACTTCTTCAATCATTTTGGGGTATCGCCAAGCGGTAAGGCACCAGTTTTTGGTACTGGCATTCGGGGGTTCGAATCCCTCTACCCCATCCATTCTTCACACTTTTTCATTCTATCTTCGTTGTCAACTAACTTATGTACCAGTGTACACTGCGCCAGTCTCCGCCTTGATATAATTGAAAAATTGCTTCGAATGTTCTCTTTTTCCTTTTACGTTCATTATCTCAACACTCTACTACAAGAGTACATTCCACCTTGATTAAAGAAAATATAGCCCTAAAAGCAAGCGTTCAATCACTTTACAGTCAAATTTCTAAATCTTAATTCGTGTTATCTGTATAATCTGTGGATTAATTTTCTATTTTTCTTTTAGTTTCTATGGAGATTTAAATTATTTTTTAGGTGCGGGATACTTTGCTTTAATGGCATCAACAAAAGCATAACACTCTTTTTGTAGATGTTTAAGGTTTTCAGAGTTGTCAATGACCCATGTTGCTTTTGCTTTTTTATCATCGATCGACATCTGTGAAGCGATACGTCGTAGGGACTCCTCTTCAGAGTAGCCATTACGCTTCATAAAGCGCTCTAACTGAACCTCAGCAGGGGTATAGACCACAACAGAGTCTTGGATGTTGTAGGCATTGCCTTCAAAGAAGAGAGGGATGTCTATAAGGTAAGGGTATTTGAAACTGTCTTGTTTTTCACTCTGCTTCTCTATCTCTTGACGGATGAGTGGGTGTAAAAAAGATTCAAGTAGGGATTTTTTCTCTGCGTCGGCAAAGACGAGTTTACCAAGAGCAGGACGATCGACCTTCCCACGAGGTGTGATGAAGGCTTCACCAAAATGCTCTTGAACCCAAGCTACATTTTGTTCTAAAATAGTATGAGAGATCTTGTCAGCATCAATGATTCGCAGACCGCTTAATCCTAAAAGTGAAGCAACCGTACTTTTACCGGTTGCGATGCCTCCTGTTAAAGCGATCGCGTACTCAAATGCCATAAAGACCTCTCTTAGGTAGAATTAGTTTCTGATTGTACCTAAGTATGCTTTACGAACATCATTACCCGTTGCAAACGCAGCAGGATGAACGTCACAGTTGTAGTACTTTTGACCATCTAACATGTCTGTACGGTGCAAGATGATGTCAGCAGTTGGGTGGTAAGACTTTGATGCTAACAGCAGTGTCTCTCCGTTACCAATATGGTAAGGCATGATAATCTTAAAGTAGTTACCAAGGACTTGCATAAGTTGCTTATTAGCCGCTTCATCTTCAAGGTCTGGATGTTTCATAACAACTAGTCCCTCTTCATTTAAGACACGGTTAACATGTGCCAATGCTGCTGCATCATCTGTTAGTGTATCAATGAGTACTACTTCAACAGAAGCATCTGGCTCTTCACGAAGTGCTGCTGTTACGTCTGCTGCACTTACACTTTTTGAAGTGATAGCATCATGACGTGCTACTTCAGCTGTTAAAGCATCTGCGTTATCACTAACAATTAACACATTTTGTGGTTTTTTTACAGTACAAAGTGGTACGTGTACCATCATTTCAGGGTAGATATAATCTTTCATAGTCGTTATTTCCTTAACTTTAGTGCATTACGCCACTATTTAAATAGTGGCGCGATTTTAACATCTTTATATTAAGGGCATCTCTAATTTTAGTAATAACTTCATAACTAAGTTTTCAAGGCTTTTGTTCTATTAATCCTTTCTACACCTCATCTTTGTTATAATCGCGCTAATTATAAATATGTGGAGCTACCATGAGCCAAATCAGTTACAAAGATGCCGGTGTCGATATTGACGCAGGAAACAGTTTTGTCGAGAACATCAAACCCTTAGTAAAATCAACACGCATCCCCGGTGTTCTTGGTGGAATTGGCTCTTTTGCAGGTGCCTTTGAACTTCCTACTGGATACAAAGAGCCTGTTATGTTGGCAGCAACAGATGGTGTTGGTACAAAGCTAAAGCTTGCTATTGACTCAGGTATCTACAACACGGTAGGTATTGACCTGGTTGCAATGTGTGTGAATGACCTCATCTGTAACAACGGTACACCATCATTTTTCCTTGACTACTACGCAACAGGTAAGCTTGAAGTCGAAGTAGCAACAGCTGTTGTCTCTGGTATCGCTGAAGGGTGTATCCAGTCTGAGTGTGCACTTATTGGTGGTGAGACGGCTGAGATGCCAGGTATGTACGCTGAAGATGACTTTGATCTTGCTGGTTTTGCAGTCGGTGTGGCTGAGAAAAGCGAATTAGACACAGTCAGTAATGTACGTGATGGAGACATCCTTTTAGCACTTCCAAGTTCAGGTCTTCACTCTAACGGTTTCTCTCTTGCAAGAAAGGTTCTGTTTGAGAAGATGGAACTCGACTTTACAAAAGACTTCAACGGTAAACCACTGATAGAGTCACTACTAGCACCTACTAAGATCTACGTTAAGACCTACAAAAAGCTTAAGACACAGATCCAAGCCATGGCACATATTACGGGTGGTGGTCTTGTAGAGAACCTTCCACGTGTTCTTCCTGAAGGTCTTCGTGCAGAGATCCGAGATGCTAAGATCCAAGTCCTTCCTATCTTTGAATTGATGAGCGAGCATGTTGCCCGTGACGAGATGTTTAGAGCATTTAACATGGGTGTTGGTATGGTTCTTGTTGTGCGTCCTGAAGATGTTCAACACGTTCTTGACAACTCCGATGCTTATGAGATCGGTAAGATCGTCGCGGGCGAACGCGAAGCCGTCATCCTCTAGTCATTAAAGAGGGATTATGAAGACTAACTTTTTACTCTTACTTTTTCCCTCTCTTCTTTTGGCGCAGGAGTATGCTACGCTCTTAATGAGCAGTACTCTTTTTATCCTTCTACTCACGCTTGTCTTTCTTCTCTTTACCTATACTAAAAAACTACAACGTGAAAACATTAAAAACAGTACCCTGTTTGAGTACAGTGATGTCGCTACTCTGTTTATTAACACTAAAGGGGTCATTGTTGACCTTAATGAAAGTGCCAAAAGCTTACTAGGCTATAGTAAGAAGCAGATCGCCTTACAACAGTGGTATGAAAAACTTCTCCCCGACGAAAATGCCATAAAGATCAGACATCACATCCATCAAACCCTAAAAGAAGATGCCCGATCAAGCTTTAACACCCCGATTATCTGCGCAGATGGAAAGATGTTAGCATGCCAGTGTCACCTGACCTCTCTACCCGAACCACTCCGAGGAACCCTACTTACCATCGTAGACGTAACACAGGAGAGGGCTTTAAAAGAGGAGCTCCTTCGGACACAAACAGATCTAACCGAAACACAAAATGCCCTCAATTCATTAAATGAGCAGTTTAAAGTCACCTTCGACATTGCTATCAATGGGATCGCCTTGCTAGATGAAACGGGAAAGATCAGCTATCTGAACCGTGCCATCACAGAGATGTATGAGTACAATGAAGATTACCTCAAACATCTTGGTATCACACCGCTACTTGGTAATGATGAAGCGGTTAAAGCTCTCCTTGACACCGCTAAACGTGGTGAGAAGATCGACAAGATGCATATTCGCTCTCAAACACGTACCGGTAAAGCCCTCGATGTAGACTTGACCTTGGGATACCTGCCTGAGTTAAAACAGTACTATATGGTTGTTCAAGATATTACCAAAGCACTCGCCTACACTACCGAACTCAAAAGAAGTAAAAAAACACTCGAACAACGTGTCATCAAAGACTGCCTTACCACGGCGTATAACCGATCCTATATGGAAGAGCGTTTAGAACATCTTATTGATGTTGAAAAGATCGAGTTCGGTCTCATCATTCTCGATATCGACCACTTTAAGCAGGTCAATGACACCTATGGCCACCTCGTCGGAGACGATGTGCTCATTAACCTCGTAAACGCCTTACAAGAGCAGTTACGTAAAGGCGATACCCTTGCCCGATTTGGTGGCGAAGAGTTTGTGATCATTCTTCCACATGCAACACACAGCGAAAGCCTAGCCATTGCGCATAAACTTCGTGCGTATGTTGCCGCGCTAGAGTTTGAAGGATGTCCCAAGATCACCTGTAGTTTTGGTGTGGAAACCTGTGATAGTTCTACCGACAGACGAACCCTTCTTCTCTCAGCAGACCGCGCCCTCTACAAAGCAAAAGAGAGTGGTCGGAACTGTGTCATTGATGCCAATGCGCTTAATGCCAGTGATTACTCCATATAAAAGCACCTCTATTACCAACAAGCTTTTAGCTATACTAGATATTCATACCCTTTAAGAGAGAGTTATAGATGAGATCCATAAAGACGCTAATTTTTAGACACTTTTTTGTTCAAGCACTCCTCCCTATTCTCATCATCGAATTTTCACTTATACTCACCCTCTTTTTACTTAACAACTATCAATCTCAGCAGAATAAAGACGCCCTACAAGGTATTGCGAATGAAGCCTTTGTAGAGATTGCCACCCAAACTTCTGAACGTATTAACCAGCACTTTACCCACACTAAAAATGCCTTAGAACAGTTGACCAACACAAGTGAGATCTTTTTAAGTATGCGAGACCAACGTCCACCCCATAGTGAAAACTACCAATATATAGACAGCTATTTTCAGTATGCTCCCCCGCATATCTCTAAAAATGGTTTTTATCGCTACATGCAGCCTAAAAACACTACGGTCTATACCACAAACCTAAAACAACTCTCTACCTATGACTACTCTATACTCAACTCTCTGGTTCCCTTAACCCCTATCTCTAAAGCTATTGTCGAGACACCTCACTCACTCATTACCAATATTTGGATCAATATCGACAAAAAGTATGCCTTTAGCTATCCTCCCATCAATCCAAAAGAGGAGCTTTCACCCACACTTGATGTCACAAAGTTCAGCTTTTACTTCAGTGCGGACCCCAAACACAACCCAAGTAAGAAACCTCTTTTCATCCCCCTCTATAAAGAAGCATGGGCCTTAAAAAATGGCGAACTAGGTACCTTTGTCAAACCCCTCTACCTCAACCAGTACTTTATGGGTGTAGCCGGGTTTACGCTGAACGTTAAAGAGATCGCTCAAGTCATTAACGCACTCGACCTACCTTTTGAAGCACGAGCGATGCTACTCGACAAAGACAACACCCTCATCGCCTCGTCTAATCCAGAAGCGATCAAAAAAGACTTTGATGCCCACTCCTTTTACCAGATGCACGCCGAGGCCATGCCCCATAGTGATAGCACTATGATGGTAAAGATGAAGCGTCTACAAGCAAGTAACTTTATTGCAAACACTATGATGATCAGCGGGACTGACCTTAAGCTTGTCATCTATGTTGACAAGGCAACTATCTTTGAGCCTATTAACATTGTGAGTCAACGCAGTGTGCAAGTTGGTCTTGTTTTTATTATTGGTATTGCTCTTTTCTACCTCTTCTTTTTCTGGTTTAACTATATATCACTGAAGCGCCTCTCTAACGCCATAACAAAACCCTTAAGTGCTATCGTCACCTTCTCTTCTCAGTTAGGCCGTAAAGAGAAGTTTCATCTAGAATCTTCCCAGATAAGTGAGCTTGAAACGCTTAACACAAACCTCAACCACACCCACCAAGAGCTTCTTGACATGCTCATAAAAGATAAAGAGAGTGGGCTTTTCAACCGTCATAAACTCCTGATCGATCTCCCTGAAAGCGATGCGACTTCTCTCCTTGTACTCAAGGTACAGAACTATCACACCATACTCAGTTATTATGGTCAAGAGAGTGCCTTTGCACTTTTAAACTGCATTATCTCTGCGCTACAAGAAGAGAAAGAAGTGCAACTCTACCGTGTCACAGACAGTGAGATAGCAGTACTCATACCACAACAAGAAGAGAGCTACTTTAAGACCTTACTGCAAGGTCTTAACAGCATT
>Ga0256826_1002514_pt1 | contig 11132 bp, 6 predicted proteins | sample CV79metaG_FD_185975 | JGI IMG/M metagenome (GOLD analysis project Ga0256826, IMG submission 185975) | Hydrothermal vent microbial communities from East Pacific Rise, Pacific Ocean - CV79 | ecosystem: Environmental > Aquatic > Marine > Hydrothermal vents | place: Pacific Ocean: East Pacific Rise... | reverse complement strand
TATATATATAGACCCACTAATTCCATCTGAGATTAAAATAGAAGAGTTAAAACTAAAAAGAGTTATCATTAACCTAATTGGAAATGCCTATAAATTTACTCCACGAGATAAACATATAGAGTTTAGAGTAATCTATAACGAGGTTAATAAAAAATTAGAAATATCTGTAGAAGATAGTGGAATTGGGATTGAAGAGAGCAGACAAAAAGCGATATTTAAAGCTTTTGAACAGGCTCAATCAGATACTAGTGTTCATTTTGGTGGAACAGGTTTAGGTCTAGCAATTTCATCAAAGTATATACAAGATTTGGGTGGGGATTTAAAGTTAGATAGTTTTATAGATAAAGGTAGTAAATTCTATTTTGATATGCCTCTAACAGTTGTGGATGATACTCCATCTTATCAGAAGTTTGAAAATATAGATAAAATAGTTACAATTTTAACCGATAATTTAGACTCTTTAGATGCTATAAATATAAAAAACTATATTGTTGATTTAGGCTTAATTAGTGATAGAATCATTATAAGTAATAAAATAGAAGATAATACTACACATTTATTCTGTTTTGAGCATAAGATAACTGATGATATTTTGGATAAATTTTCTGCAACTAATTTAAAATTGATAATTATAGAAGAGAAGCTATTCTCTTTTTCTAATAATTTAAAGTTATCTGACTTTAATATCATATCAAAAAATACTTACTATGGGGATAAAATACATAATAGTGTTTTTTCAAGAAGTGCCACAAGAGTTTTGATTGCTGATGACAATAAGATAAATATTATGCTTCTTCAATCAATTTTAGAAAAAGAGTATTGTGATATATCTTATGTTCTTGATGGTCAAAAAGCATTAGATGATTTAAAAGATAGTTTAATGAATAATAGACCTTATGATATTATATTTTTAGATAAACACATGCCTCATCTATCAGGAACAGATGTTTTAAATGAGTATAAAAAATTAGAAAAAAATAGAAAAAAGAAAATTTTTTCTATTTCAATTACTGGTGACCCTTTGATTGAAGAAGATGAAAAAAACTTATATGATTTACTTATATCTAAACCCTTTAATAAATTTGAAATTAGAGAGGCTTTTAGCAAGGGAAAATAATTAATTTGTAACCAATTTGTAACCAATTAAATAGTATAATATAAGTATCTAAAATTTTTTTATAAGGTATAAATATGCTATCTAAACGCATGGAAACATTATCCCCATCTCTTACTATTGCTATAAGTACACTAGCTAGAGAACTCAAAGAAGAGGGTAAAAATATATTAAGTTTTTCAGCAGGAGAGCCTGATTTTGACACTCCTATATGGATTAAAAACGAGGCAAAAACAGCTCTTGATAAAGGGCTAACAAAATATACTGCTGTTGCTGGAACACCAGAGTTGCTTCAAGCAATTAGTCAAAAGTTAAAAAATGATAATAATCTTGATTATAAACCATCTCAAATTATAGCAAGTAATGGTGCAAAACACTCTCTATTTAATCTTTTTCAAGCTCTAATTGACCATGGTGATGAGGTAATTATACCAGCTCCATATTGGGTTACATATCCAGAACTTGTTAAGTATAGTGGTGGTACGCCTGTTATTATTGAAACAAATGATATTAATAAATTTAAAATTACACCTGCACAATTATATAATGCAATTACACCAAAAACAAAAATGTTAATTCTTACAACACCATCAAATCCAACTGGAAGTGTATACTCTAAAGAGGAGTTAGAAGAGTTAGCAAAAGTATTAGAAGATACAAATATTATTGTGGCAAGTGATGAGATGTATGAAAAACTTGTTTACGAGACAGAGTTTGTATCTGTTGCTAGTATTAATGAAGATATGTTTCTTAGAACAGTAACAATTAATGGACTCAGTAAATCAGCAGCTATGACAGGGTGGAGATTTGGTTATCTTGCTTCTCCAAATGAAGAGTTAATATCTGCTATGAATAAATTACAGAGTCAAAGTACTTCAAATATAAACTCAATTACTCAAGCTGCTGCTATTCCTGCACTTAAAGGTGAGATTGATAGAGATATAGAGAGAATGAGAAGAGCTTTTGAATCAAGAGCATTAGAAGCAGTTGAACTATTTAATAAAATTCCAGGAATGAGTGTTATTGCTCCACAAGGTGCTTTTTATCTTTTTGTAAATATTAAAGATATTACAGATGACTCTATGGATTTTTGTAAAAGATTATTAGAAGAGACTGGTGTGGCTGTAGTTCCTGGTGTTGGATTTGGTTCAGAAGGTTATTTTAGATTTTCATTTGCGGCAGATATTGCAATGATTAGAGATGGTATTAGACGAATTGAAAAATTTGTAAGATATGGATTAGATAGATAACTCTAAAGGAAGTATAATGGAAATACAGATGTTTAAAAAGATACAAAAAGAGGCAATGAAAAGTAGCAGAATAGAGTTTCTTAGGCTTGGATTTGCACTCTTTTTTATGGTAGCAGTTTTAACTTATAGTTTTATTACTTCTGGTGGTGTGCCAAATAATATGTTTTTGGCAATTGCAGCACTTTTTGGTGCATATATGGCAATGAATATTGGTGCAAATGATGTTGCAAACAATGTAGGACCTGCTGTTGGGTCAAAAGCTCTAACAATGGGTGGTGCAATTATTATTGCTGCTGTATTTGAAGCTAGTGGAGCATTAATCGCTGGTGGAGATGTTGTTAAAACTATTAAAAAGGGTATTATTGATATTGCTGCATTTGGTGGTAATACAGACTCCTTTATTTGGGCAATGATGGCTGCTCTTTTGGCAGCTGCTCTTTGGCTAAATTTTGCAACATACTTTAAAGCACCTGTATCAACTACTCACTCTATTGTTGGTGGTGTAATGGGTGCTGGAATTGCTGCTGCTGGATTTAGTATTGTTGCATGGGGGACAATGGGTAAAATTGCTGCTTCATGGGTTATCTCTCCACTTTTAGGAGGTATTATTGCAGCTGGATTTCTTTTTGCCATAAAAAAAACTATTATATTTAAAGAGAATAAAATAGAATCTGCCATTAAATGGGTACCTATATATGTTTCTATTATGTCTTGGGCATTTATTACTTATCTTACATTAAAGGGTCTTAAAAAAGTTTGGCCATCTATTGTAGATATATTAATATTCCTTCCAGATACCAAAAAACCAACATTTTTAATTGCTGCTATATTTGGCTTGATTGTTGCTGGTTTTGTTTATATATTTATTAAAAGACAGATAGAGCTTAAAAAAGATACTATAGAAAATAGTAGAGATAGTATTAATATATTATTCACTGTACCTCTTATTTTTGCAGCTGCTCTTTTGAGTTTTGCTCATGGTGCAAATGATGTTGCAAACGCTATTGGACCGTTAGCTGCTATTAGTGATGCTGTTATGAGTGGTGGAATATCAGCAAAAGCAGAGATTCCTCTTTGGGTTATGGCAGTTGGTGCATTGGGTATTACCATTGGATTGGCTCTTTATGGACCAAAACTAATTCGTACAGTTGGTTCAGAGATAACAGAACTTGACCAAATGAGAGCATTCTCTGTGGCAATGGCGGCAGCAATTACAGTTATTATTGCTTCTCAACTTGGGCTTCCTGTGAGTTCTACACATATCGCAGTGGGTGGTATTTTTGGTGTTGGTTTTTTGCGTGAATATCTTGAGACAAAAAATATTACAGATAAGATACTTGAAGATAAGACTATAATTGATGATGAAAAAAAATATTTAAAAGCACTTAACTCTGAACTAAAAACATTAGAGGGTAAAGAGAATAAACAGAAAGAGGACTATAAAAGAGTTGTTGATTTGTATAAGATGATTGATGAAGAAGAGTCAAAAATAAAAGAGGCTAAAAAACATCTAAAAAGTGTAGAAAAAGTTAAATATGTAAAAAGAGATGCAGTTAAAAAGATAATAGCTGCTTGGATTATTACAGTTCCTGCCGCTGCTATTTTGGCTGCTGGAATATATTTTATGATTAGAGGTATTGTACTATAGTTACATTTCAATAAAATAGATAGATTTTATATTACATTAAACTTCCTTCAAAACTTGGAACTGGTGCTTTAGCTTCTAGCTTTTTGTAAGGCTAAAGCCATCACTTCCTATTAGTTTTGAAGGAACTCTATTAAATTTGGAGTCTATTAAAAATATAATACTTAAAGAGAAATTTATGAAAAACAGATTTTTTACATTTTTAATAATTATACTATTATTTGTATCATTATTTATTTTGAATTCATATCCTGATATAAGTATGATATTTGGTGGGATTGCTCTTTTTTTAATTGGTATGGAGTATATGGAGAGTGGCTTTAAAGTTTTTAGTGGTGGAATGCTAGAAAAAATACTTGAAAAATTTACAAGTAACACACCTAAGGCTATTGCAACAGGTTTTATAGCTACTTCTATTGTTCAGAGTTCAAGCCTTATTTCTGTTATTATTATAGGATTTTTAAGTGCTAAATTAATTACTTTAACCTCTGCTGTTGGTGTAATTTTTGGTTCAAATATTGGAACAACCACAACTGCTTGGATAGTCTCTTCTTTTGGTCTTAAGATTAAAATATCAGCTTATGCTTTTCAGTTAATTGTTATGGGTATAATTATGCCTATCTTTTTAAAATCAAGAACATATAAAGGTATAGCTTCTGTTTTGATTGGTCTTGGTCTTATATTTTTGGGTATAAGTTATATGAAAGAGGGATTTGAAACATTAAAAGAGGGAATTAATCTTGCTCAATATGCTATGGATGGATATAGTGGTATCTTTGTATATGTACTAGTTGGTTTAATTGCAACTGTTATAATCCAATCAAGTAGTGCAACAATGGCAATTATTATTACAGCACTTGCTACTAGCCAAATTGATTATCAAAATGCTCTTGCATTAGCAATTGGTGCTAATGTTGGAACTACAGTTACAGCAATATTAGGTGCTTTAAAATCTAATGAGAATGGTAAAAGATTGGCAGTGGCTCATTTTATTTTTAATATTAGCACAGCTATTATAGCAATAGCTTTTATATATCAACTTGCCGATTTAGTAGATTATTTATCTATCTTTATGAATATAGAAGAGGATAATTATACAATGAAACTAGCTCTCTTTCATACGATTTTTAATATTATAGGTGTGTTAGTTGTATCTATGTTTATTGGTAGATTAATTAAATTTTTAAATAGACTTTTTATTCCGAAGGGAATAGAGAAAAAGGGTAAAGTTAAATATTTAAATAAATCTGTGCTTGAACTACCATCTACATCAATTAAAGCAATTGTAAAAGAGACCAAAAATTTATATAATAAATCATTTCGTATTATTGCTAAAGGTTTAAATCTAAAATCAAAAAATATTATCTCTACAATGCCAATATCTCAGCTTATAGAACACCCTTATAGTAAATATAGTGTTAATATGGATAAGTTGTATAATCGTAAAATTAAAGGTATTTATGGTGAGATTATAGATTTTGCCTCAAAAGCACAAGAGGGTATGTCAAAAGATAATATAGAGTTGTTATATAATCTTAAACTTGCTAATAAATATATGGTTGAGGCAATAAAAGATGTAAAACATTTGCAAAAGAATTTAATAAAATACTCAAGCACATCAAATAAACATATTAAAAAACAGTATAATCAGATAAGATTGGATTTGGCAGAACTTCTTAGAGATATTCATAAAATATCCTCTTTAAAAAAGGAGGATGAGATTCTTTTAATGTTATCTAGGGTTAAATCTCATACAGAAAAATATGATATTATTGCAAATGGTACGCTTGATAATTTGATTAGAAAAAATTTGATAACTAATGAAATGGCAACCTCACTTATGAATGATAGTGCCTATGCTTATGATATTAGTACTAACCTTATAAAGATGGCAGAGATAATTTTTGTATATACAGATTCAAATATAGATAGTCTAGTTGATAAAAATCTTTAGTTTAAACTAAAGACTTTTATAAATTTTAAGTTTTCTAAAAATTGATATTTTTCTTTTCTTTGGAACTCCATATAGATTTTTATATTCAATTGTAGCATCAATCATTCTGCTAGAGGATTTACCATCACTATATGGGTGGTAATATCTGATAATATCCTCTCTTTTGGATTTAAACTCATCTTTACCATTTAAAATATTTAAAACCTCTTTTTCAAACTTATCTACACTTTTTAAATTTAACCAACTAATATTTTGTGAGTGACTATCAAGCGTAATTACTGGCTTATCCAAAAGAGTAAACTCATAAACAACCGATGAAGTATCACTTATCATTAAATCCGATATTTGAAGAAGTGGTGTTATATCTTTCTGTGTTGATATAATCAAATTTTTTGAGTTAAGGTTTTGATAACTATTAATAATACTCTTATCCATTTTATCGTGAAATTTAATAATTAGTAATATGTCTCTATTTTGAGCTAACTTATCAATAGTATCTAATAGTTTCTCTCCTGAAGTTAGAGATGGAGAGAATGTTGGTGCATATAGAATAATATTTTTAATATTATACTCTCTTATAAAATTTTCTTTAAACTCTAATACTCTACTTGAAATAGTATATAGAGTATCAAGTTTACACCATCCAGTCTCGATAACCTTAAAATTTTTATGTTTAAGAGCAAGAAGATTAAACTGTTTTGTAAAATATTCTCCTTGAGTTAGATATAAATCAAAGTAATCTCTTATCCTAAAATGCCCCTTTTTTTCTCCTGCTAAACCATGAAATATCTGCGTTTTTATTCCTCTTAAAAAGTGAGGAACTTCATTTCCTGCCACAAATATAACATCGCTTTGATACCCTTTTAAATCTTTAATATTAGAGCTAAAAGAACTATTTTTGTATGGAAATTGAGATAAAATATCTTTAGGAATATACCAAATATAGTCAAACTCTCGTCTTTTAATCTCATCTTCTAATGGTTTAAGAATAGAAAATGAGTATGGTAGATTACAATATAAGATAAATTTCATATATTAGCTCTGTTTAATACTTCTATCTCTAAAGTATGCCAATGTGATTATTGCAAATACCACAAATATTGAGGGAACTACCCAAGATGGAACTGGTAAAGGGTCTCCTGCTGCATAAGAGTGAAGCCCTGATAGATAGAAGTTTACTCCAAAATATGTCATTAAAACAGAACTATAAGCCACAAGAGAAGCGATATTATAGATAAATATTGATTTTAATTTTGGAACAAATCTAAGATGAAGAACCACACTATATATTAATATTGTAACAGCAGCCCAAGTCTCTTTTGAGTCCCAGCCCCAATATCGTCCCCAAGATTCATTTGCCCAAACACCACCTAAAAAGTTTCCTACAGTAAGCAAAATAAGCCCAATAATTAAAGACATCTCATTTATTTTTGTTAATTCTTTAATTGATTTTTCTATATTCTCTTGATTGTTTTTTGTTTTTAAAATATATAGTGTAAATGTTACAAATGCCAACAATGCCCCAAGACCTAAAAATCCATAACTAGCAGTGATAACAGCTACATGAATCATTAACCAGTATGATTTTAAAACAGGCATTAGAGTTGTAATTTGAGGGTCAAGCCAATTAAGATGAGCCACAAAAAGAAGGACACCCGATAAAATTGCCGTTGAAGCCAAAGTAATTGGTGAATTTTTCATAAATAAAAATCCTGCCAAAAGAGTTGCCCAAGAGATATATACAATTGACTCATAAGCATTAGACCAAGGTGCATGACCAGAGATATACCATCTTACCCCAAGTCCAATTGTGTGAATAGCAAAGCCTAAAACAATCATACTTAATACAATTTTTGTATATAGTTTAAGATTAAAAGAGCGTTTTAAGATATGAATAAATGATAATATCAACAAGATTAACCCAACAATTAGATAAAGAGGGATAAGTTTTCCAAATATACCAAGATGATTATATATAACTTCTATATCAATTTGAGAATCTGTTGGTAACACCTCACTTCCAAACTTTTTTTGATACTGTTTAATAATATTTAACGCCTCATCAGCTTTTGTCCAATTATTACTATCTAAAGCCTTTCCCACTGAATCAAAATAGTTAAATATAATTAATTGAGCCATTTTACTATCTTTTTCTGATAGATTTTGAATTGCATCTATTGGAGATAGCCAAAGATTATTACTATCATTAGGTTTTGGAAAAATCTTAAAGAGTGACCCCGTGTAAACCATATAAGATATATTTACTCTCTCATCTACTTTTAAAAGCTCTTTATCATATTGGCTTCTTTGTGCTGGTTTTTTTCTTGAAGCAGTTGAAACCTCTTCATATAATAGATAACCATCACCATTTTTTTCAAAGAAATCTGAAAATTTAAGATATTTTGTATCTGTTGGTTTGTGTAATATTTTTGAAATTTTTGGATGTCCCACTTTAATCATATCTTTATTTTGATACTCATTTGGTTGAATCATCATTCTTAAAAATAGTTGATTAGCATTTAAACCCATAAAAGAGCTTTTTCTTGTGATTTTTGCAATAACTTGAGATGTTAAAGTATCTAATGGTTTCATTCTTCCTTGATTATCTTGAATAATTAACTTAGAAAATTCATTAATATGAGACAACTCATCAGAAGAGTAACTAGGAGTTAAACTTAACATTAATAGTACTAAGATACTTAATGCACCTTGTTGAAGTTTTCTTGTGCCTTTTAAAAGATGTTGAAAACGGCTTTTTTTAGAAAATAGAGTCCAAAACATCCCTAAGGTTAAAAGAAAATAGCCTATATAAGTAGGTAGAGTACCTGGGTCATGATTTACAGATAATATTGTACCCTTTTCATCCATGTCATAAGATGATTGAAAAAATCTATATCCACGATGTTCTAATATATTATTCATAAATATACGATAAGGTTTATTTATATTCTGCTCTTTGTCAATCAAAACTACATCACTTGCATAAGATGATGGTGTGTTTGAACCAGGGTATCTCTCTAATTCAAAATCTACAAGCTTAATATCAAATGGAATTGGAATAATTTTAGAGCCATAAGTTAATGAAACTTTAAGATTTTTAAAAGTTATCTCTTGAGCTTCTCCAATTGTTGCCTTTATCCCTTTAAGCTCTACAATTTTTGAACTATCTTGATGAGAAACTTTAATACGAAGAATATCAGGAACTCTGGTTGTAGATTTTAAAGATGATGATAACATCTTTATTGAAGCATTTTTATATATCTTTTTAACCACAAACATACCATCATCAAATTGATATAGAGTTTTTTGATTAAGGTCTATATTCTCACCTTTTAAGATTGTTCCTTTGCTTTGGTCTTTCATAAGAACAGTAGAAAAATCATAAGGGCTATTCATTACAAGTTTACCCTTAGAGTTCTTTTTAATATATATAATAGGTTTACTGCTATTAATCTTTTTTTCAAAAGAGATAATAAAATTACCCTTATCAATAGTTTGACCTTTTTCCAAAATTACAGGAGAACCCTTTTGATTAGAGGATGAAATCATTAACTCTAAAATAGAATTTTTGCTATTTTTATCTTCTATAATCTGTTTTGTAGCATTTGGTATATACTCTAAAAGTTCTATATTTATAGAGTCATCATCTATTGATATACTCTTATTTAAACTATTTGAATTCATTGATGACATATATAATACTTTCTCAAAATGAGACTTTTGAGTATCTTTTTGAACATCAACTTGCAAAAGCATTATATCACTCATCATACTGTTAGAACTTTGCCCCTCACGAATGTGCATAATACCCTCAAATCCAATATATCTGGTAACACCTGCACCAATAAATATTAATATAAATGCGATATGAAAGGTAAATTGAGCCATCTTCTCTTTTTTATACATCTTAAACTTAAATATATTATATGCTAAATTCATTGTAATAAAGATAAGTAAAACCTCAAACCATTTTGCATTATATACTAATGCCCTTGCACTTTGAGTACCATAATCATTCTCTATAAAAGTTGCTCCACCAATGGCAAAAGCAAAAGCAAATAGCAATAAAAGTGCCATCTGCATTGAAAAAATCTTATTTAACATATCTTAACTCTCCATTTTTTTAATGAATTTATTTTAGTAAGATAGTTGTTAATTGTCAAGGTTTATATACTTTTTTACCACCCTTGTGATAAATTAATCAATCTAAATCCATCTTGATTTCTATTTGATAATATTTTCATAAAATCTTTAATTGTATGAGAAGCTTCATATCCTTGTTGTTTATAATTTGAGCTTTTTGTAAAAAGAGCAAACCATCTGTTTAATCCATAAGTAAGAGATATTAGTTTTGAACCATTTTTCCATTGTTCCTCTATAGCATTACACATGTCTGGCCAATAACCACGAATATTCATAGTTTGATGAGCTAAAATATCACCTTTAGAGAAAATTCCAAGCCATTTCCCCTCACCATACTCAACAGCAATCAAACTAAAACCTCTATTCCATCTATCAATGATAACCTCTCTAAAGTCTGAAATATTTGCAACCCTATCATATCCTTGATTAGTATACCCACTATCCTTAGAAAATAGTGCTATCCATTTTCCTAAACCATATTCAATATCTATAATACGATAACCTTTATTCCACTGCTCTGATATTTTTTTATCCATATCTGTCCATCTAGTTGTTTCAATATATATTTGAGAGATATTTGAAATATTTTTTGAAAAAATACCAATCCATTTGCCATTACCATATTTTAAATCATCCACTATATAACCAGAGTTTAACAATCTTTTGATACTATCTCTAAAATTATAAAACCTATCATTAGTTTTGATAACTTGTCTGTTGTTTGTAGAATCTTTTACAAAAATTCCAATCCATTTATATCTATTAGATAAATCACTATAATTTTGAGCAGTTAAAGTTGAACTAATTATTAGAAAAAGTAATATATAAGATGTGATAGTTTTTAATTTCATAATTAAAACCTTTGAATATTTTATTTTTCTAACTATACCTTATATTCATATATAGATATTTATTTCTTAATAAAAGAGTCTAATATATTCATAATATAGCAAATAAGTAATAAAATTAAAAAGATAAAATAAGATTTATATGCCATAAGAAGTTCGTGTATCGCTTATTTATTTG
>Ga0256826_1002513_pt1 | contig 11136 bp, 3 predicted proteins | sample CV79metaG_FD_185975 | JGI IMG/M metagenome (GOLD analysis project Ga0256826, IMG submission 185975) | Hydrothermal vent microbial communities from East Pacific Rise, Pacific Ocean - CV79 | ecosystem: Environmental > Aquatic > Marine > Hydrothermal vents | place: Pacific Ocean: East Pacific Rise... | reverse complement strand
AATCAAGCATATCTGAAATATTATCATCATCAGTATCCACAGGTGTAAGACCACCTATATACGCTGTGTCAACACCATCTTCATTAAATATATAATTGGGTTTAATATAGCCTTGGGTTGTTTGTGCTTCAAGATTATCAGGAATACCATCATTGTCTGAATCTAAATCCAAATGGTTGAAAATGCTATCATTATCATCATCACAACGCATATTTGAGGTCAAAAAGAGTGCTTCTACCGCATCTATATCTGGACCAGGATTTACGCCACCTATATTATTGATAGCTACAAACTTTATAGCAGTAAAAGACAATTTTTCTTTTTGAAAACCTGTAAAAATCTTATCTATATCTACAGGAGAAGTCCCTATAAAATTACCAACAGAATAATAACCATCTTTATCAGGAACAACTATTCCTTGTTCATCTAACAATATTTTAGTTTGCAGGGTAGGTAATAATCTTAATTCTGATGTCTCTGGAGCACCAAGTTCTATAACTTTTATATCGCCTTTTGTATCTCCTGAGTTAGACAATGAGCTTTCAGAAAAACCTAAAATTAATTCACTACCAATACCACCTAATGAATAAAAATCTTCTTTTGGTTGTTCATTATAATTTGTATTTGCATCTGGAACACCAAGTGCACTTTCAGGGAAAGAGACATTACTTGGAGGTTTTGGATCCTTTTGAGAGGAAAAAAGTATAGATGAAGCAAAACCACTACTAGGAGTATTACTTACTAAACATTCATCTGTATTTAAAATACCATCATTATCACTGTCTAAATCACAAACATCAGCAACTCCATCTCCATCAGTATCTGTATTTCCCGAATCTTCAGGGTCACACGGATCTATAGGTTCTGTTAAATTTATAGAAACAAATGCTACCGCAGTAGCCGTTCCATTTGTAATTTCATAGGTAAATGTATCTTGTAGAGGATGTACTCCATCTCCTTTAATAATAAGTGTTCCATCCTCACTTAATGTTACCTTTATACCTGAAGGAAGTGTTATGGTTTCTCCTACTATAGCAGGTTGATTCAAAATTTTTGTAATGGTTAAGGCATTTCCTTCTAAGTCAGAATCATTTTCAAGAACATCTAATCTTGTAGCTATATTGGTTGGTGCTGTTAAGTTATCATCTTCTGCAATAAGTAAAGTTTGTGCAGAGTTTGATTTAACAAATAACCATGAATCCCATACTCCATCTCCTGCATCAGCAATACCAATTTTTAAAGTATTTGGCTCTCCAAAAATAATGTCAAAGGTTACAGGAATATTAACAGTAAGTGCATCCGCCTGTAAATTTAGATTGTCATTATTTTTGTAGAGGGATAAACTTGCAGACTCAAAGGTACTGGCAGTATGAGAAGGATTTGGGTCACTGTTAACACTTCCACTGGCTGGATGATAGAGTGCCGCATCATTAATTGTATCAATTCCAAAAGCCAAACCATTGGGAACAACAGCTTTATTTTCTCCATTTACAATAATGCCCATGGTATCATTATATCCAGCATAAACATACTCATTGTACTCTTCAGAAGCAAAAAGAACTTGCATCGTCATTCTTCCTGTATCGCCTGCTGATTTTCCAGCAGGGATATTGGGCGTGAATGTAATTTCAATAAAAGATGCATCATAGGTTTGAATGTTTGAAAGTGTCGTAAAATCACTGTCTCCATTTCCTCCTAAATCTGAGCCTTTTCCACCTGCATCATTTGGACCTGCAATATTTTCAATTTTACCACTAGAAAATACAGTTCCTTCATTAAATGATAAAATATCTGAACCAAAAGAGATATTTCCTTCGGAGTTGACTCTAAATGTACCTACTTGGTCTTCATAACCTGTATAAGTAGCAGAATTAATAGTAACTCCTAAACCTAAAATATTTTCAGCTAAATCCATTGCTGAAGCATTATTTTTATGGATAACATCTAAATTTAATGTATATGGATAGTTACTTGATTGGAAAGTTTTACTTTTGATTATTCCCGTACTTTCTTCTAATGTCCAATCGCCATGAAGTTTTTTTGCTCCAGTTTTATTGTTTGAAGCAGCCACTTTTCGATGTGTCATTTGTGCAAATTTGTTAATGAATTTTTTTCCATTTTCATTTTTAGCAATATCACAACCATATAGAAGTATCTCTCCTTCTTCACTTAGTGCTTCTGTAAAAGGAAGCATGTATCGACGCTTAGAAACAATATTTTGAAGTGTTAACTCTTCATTACCTAGTAAAAGTTTTCCTTCTTGTCCATGAGAGAAAATATGAATACTTTTAATATGTTGTTTAAATCCATTTAAATAACCAAACATTTCTAAGAATTTATAGTTTTCAGATTCAAGATAAATGATAGCTGTGGTATCGGATAAGTTTTGTTCCTCGATGATATTAGCTATAAGTACTTTATAGTCATCAATACTGGTATCCACAAAAACAATTTCATTTATGTCTTTAGAAATTTCGTATTTGGGATTGCCCAAAGCAAAGGTTGTTATGATAAAAAGCATAAAAAGGTATTTTATACTTACCGTAAAATTGGTTTTCATTTTTTTCCTTTTAAAATATTAATAAATTATTAAAATAATAAATTAGTTTAATATATGGTATTAAATTTTAATTTAAGAAAAGATGAATCTATCTATTTATATCAAGCAAAGTGATATAAATAGAATAATATTAAATAAGTAATCACATTTCTTATATATGTGATACCTATATTTTATTTTATTTTATGCTTTCTAAACCTTTACCAATCATTTTTATTTGAATTTCTTGTGTTGGCTTTTGTATTGAGAACATTTCCTGCACGACCAATTCCTGCCCAGTCTCCAGAAGCATTGCCTGTTACTGGAACGGTATAGTTCTGTTCCATATATTCCAATTGAGAAGGAAGAGTAATGGTTACAACATTATTGGTATGATTGGCATCATTAACGGTACTTATTACACTGGTTTGACCATTGCTAAAAGGAACATTAATATTAGGGCTAACGGTCAAACTAATAGGGTTTAAGCTTCTTAATTGTGTTATGTTTCCATCAAAATCATGATTGTGATTGGTTGAAATATACCAACCATCTGCTTTTCTTGGACTGGCATGAATCAGTGTATTATTTAAGATATTCATATCTTCACAAAAATTTGGAACAAGGTTGTTTTTACAAAAAATATCAACACTTAATGGTGTACCAACCGCAATGGAAGGAGAGTTTTTTGGAAAATTTACTCTTGAATAGATAGGTTTATCTGGCACAACTTGAGTAAAGTAGAAAAACCTTGTTTGGTTTAAATCTTTATGACCTTTTGGAATAAAATTATTTATCTCTTCTGTATGTGATTGGCTTGCTTTTGAGTTCACATCCAAGGTGTTAAATGCAATTTGAACTGGATTAATGGTTCTTGTAATATTTTTTGCAATATTATAACGCATGTCCACAAACACTGAACCACGGTTACTTGTATTTTTTTCTAAAAAGTTTCCAGAACCTATAGTAATTGGAGTCACAATGGTTGTGATATTTCTTTCAATCATTGTTGCTCCATCTCGATTAAATTCAAAGCTTCTGTTTAAACGGACAGGCAGTTTTGCTCCCCCTGTTGGGCTTAATGTTGTTTGGAGAGGAGTATTAAATCCTGTATCCGAAGTATAATCAACGCCCAATGTTAAATCAACATTTGTTGCCATACAGTTTTCTGTAAAGTTACTGGTTTTATCTCCACTTTGATTTTGAGCAATAAGTGTACCAATTAATTGCACAGCTACTGTATCTAGATCTTTATCCATATAAAGAAATTCATTGTCATCAATAGGTAAAACAGTAAAGTCAACATTTTCCAAACCAAACTGATATGGGTAGAAACTTAGATTTAAATCAAAGTTAGGAGGAGTAATATCACACCCTGACAGTGTATTTCCATTGGCTGAAACTTTAAAATTATTAGGAGAAAGACAATCGCCTTTAATTTGGTCTACATAAGTCCAATTATGGTCATCATTAAGGATAACAGCATAGTTTCCAACATTATCATGTGTAAAGTTAATGTTGTTATATAGACCATTGTTAAAAGTTACCTTTTGTGTAGGGCTGGTTGTGTTGTCACAAACGGGAGAACCTTTAAACTCTAATTTTCTTATTATTGTATAATCGTAGCCTTTTGCTGGCTCAATAGAATCAATTTTAGTAGCAACAACAGTTAAATTATAGTCATATCCAGAGGCAAGCGTGAGCGGAGAATTAATGCTGTTTTTGCTGTCTCTTTTTTCAACGCTATGGTCTGCAAGTTTAATATAGTAGCTTTCTGGTCGAATAGCAAAGTTATCTTTTGCTGGATGTGTTTGAGGAGTTAATGCTAAATTATTATAACAGGTTTTATAATTACTCTCTGTAGACCCGATACAATCAGCTTGTACAATATTTCCTGAAGCATCACTTTCATAAGAAATTCTAAAATGGACATCTTTACTGGCAGGGATAGAGGGTAAAGAAACTTGGGATTGTTCACTTAAATCATCCTCATAAGCAGTGTGATTTGAATGACTAATATTAAATCTGCTTTGTGTTGAATTTTTTGGAAAGTGAAAATATCGTTCGTAAAGTGTTGTATTTGTTTCTGTATCAACCAATTCAACTTTGCTGGTAAGATTTGATATGATTTTTTCTGCACTCATATTTTCTTCATAAAATACAATAGAATAATCAAAATCTCGACCTACGACTTGTGTATACCATGCATTTCTCTCATCTGTATTAATTGCAAATGAACCACTGTTGGTTCGTTCAATATTAAAAACACCTCGTAATGGTTTAAATGCAGAACCAAAGTGAATGGCATAATCTTCTACTTCTCCATCTATAGCATCTTCTGTGGCAGTTAAGATATTTGTTGATGAGTATCTAAATCTTAAATATGTTAGTGTGTCTTTAGTAACCGTAGCAGGGATATTAAATGAAATTTTATTTGTTCCCTTTGTCAGTGCTTGAGCGGTTATAATTTGATCTCCAGAAAATGAACCATCAATTCCAAAGTCTAACCAAGCATTTAGATACCCATCTTTGGATGCAGTAACAGTTAGTTCTTGTGTTGTATTAACATCAAAATATAATCCATTAATATCGCTTCCATCTAAAAAAGTAACACCATCTTCATCATCCACCCCAGTTGTATCATCGCCATTTGCATTGATACCCAATAAAGGAGTTATGTCATGGTCAACATTTGTACCTAGAAAAATTCCATTGGCAATATTGTGTTTTGGTACTCCATACGAATTTGGGGCATCTCCATAATCATTAAAAACTAAAGCAGAGTTGATACAGTTTGCACCATCATTAAAAGTAGCAAACTGAGAGTTAGAGATAAGTGTTTTTACGCCCGTATTGAGGTTGAATTCAAAAAAACCATTACCGTTACCATCATTGGCAAAAAATCGACCATTTTTATCAGAGAAAGAGGAGTCAAATTCATACCCTGTATGGTCTGAACCTATTTGTGTTACTGTTCCATCTCTAACATCTATTTTTGTTAATTTACCTCTTCTATCAACTCCATAAAGGTAAACTCCGTTGGTACTATTAGCCTCGGTAACATTTTTATAAAAAGAGAAATCCTGAATGGCAACTTCTTGAGAGAGGTTTATATCTGTAACAACCGATAGGTCAGAAAGTTTTATTTTAAAAAGTTGTCTATTTTTACTGTTTCTTCCTGAAACATAATAGTATCCATTTGAAATAGCTCCTGCATAGAGCTGTTTGTTCTCAAATCGAGTGGGAAGGTTTACTGTTCCCAAATTGATAACTTCAGCACTTTTACTGAGACGAATTAATTCTCGGTGGTAGAGACCATAAATATAATTGTCATCTGGATTGTAGGCGGTAGCATTATAAATTTCTGATGCACCTATATCTTCCATAACTTCAAAGTCAAAAGGGTTCTTTGTTGTATCAATTCGATGTAACCACATTCTTCCTGTAGCCGAAGTTTCACGATTGGTACTACTAGAAATATACATACTATTATCACAAATAAAAGGGTCACTACTGGCTTCATCATCATTTACGATGTTAATCTCTATCTCATCATTACTTGAGAGGGTAGCATGATAAGGATTGAGAATTTTAATAAAAAATGTTTCATTGTTTTCTACTTTAGTATCTCCGTTAATATGGGTAGAGAAGGTTTGGTTTTGTTCTCCAATATTAAAGGTTGCAAAGCTTGTTTCAATTTTATCGAAATCATTTTCATTTGCACTCCCTTCTATGGTTTGATACTCTATTGTAATGTTGTTTTCTTTGGCTGGAGTATTTAATCCAATCATAAATGTGACAAGAGTTTTATCTGCATCTCCTTCATTAAAGCTCAATTGAGGTGCATTGATTGAAGCTTCTGGGTAATCTCCATCATCATTGATAATTGTTGTTTCAATGTTTTGACAATTTTCATTTATTTTTAAATGAATAGGATTAAAAAGGGCAAGAGAAAAAATTTCATCTTTTTCTATTTTACTATCACTGTTGATTGTTACTGAGATAGAGACTTCTGTTTGATTGCTTTCTAAATTATAGAGCGTATTTTCTATAGGCTCATAATCATTATCGTTTCCTTCTATATCTTCATTGTCATCATCATTGTCATCATCATTATCGCCATCTCCATCTTCATCATCTTCATTGTCATCATCATCTTCTATATGGTATTCAAACGAACTTGTTTCTTCAAGTTTTTTATTAATAAGAAAGAGATATGTCAATGTTTTTTGTCCACTATCTCCTTCTATGATTGACTCAGTCTCATTTACACAGGAGAGGGTAGGATAGGATCCATCATCATTAATAATATGCCCTTTAGCTGTATGTCCATAAACACGTAAATTATGTTCATTTCTAATTTTTAGATAAAAAGTCTCATCATTTTCTATATTCTTATCGCCATTAATTTTAATTGAAATGGTAATATTTCTATCTCCTGTAGGAATATTATATGTTTCTGAAACAGGAACATAGTCATTACTTTCGTTACTGTCTTTATCTTCTGTATAGTATTCAAATGATGCCCCCTCAACAGCGGGTGCATCAAGAGTAAAAGTAAAATTTAAATTACGTTGAGAACTGTTTCCTTCAACAATATAAAAATCATCTGTATTCATGTCTGAACCAAAGCCCATTTGAGCATACTCTCCATCATCATCAATGATTTCAGCTTCAGATTGAGTATCTATAATATATGAACTTCCTGAAATAATCAACTTTACATTTTTATCAGGTTCAATTGTGTCGTCTCCAATGGTTGGAATATTAATAATATGCTCTTTGTCTCCTGTTGTAAATGTCACATGTCCACTTATCGGAGTGTAGTCCGTTCCTGCTATGGCTGAAGTGGCTGAACCATCGGCAGATGTATAATTAATATTAAAATCAGGTTCTCCCACAGGATAAGGTTTGTGATTGGCTAAAAATATTTTACATTTAATGTTATTACTTTCTCCACTTGCACCTTCATTAGCATCAAAACACATTACATCAACTTCTATTTTATCATCATCGTAAATGGTGGCTGTGGCGGTGTTATTTGTGGTAATTGTACCTTCTGAGATAGAATCGATAATAACTTTAAAGTTTTTAGTGGTTTCGGGAGTTAAATTGCCTTTAATTGTTATGGGTAAGAAAGCACTATTACTAAGAGCAGGCACAACAATACTTGTGTTTACTCCAATATAATCCGTTCCGTCTACCGCAGAATTTTCTTGGGTATGATAGGTTAATGTAATATCAGAAGGAATTCTTTGATTAAATTTTACAACCATATTAAGCACTTTGTCCGTGTCTGATTCTGTAATACTTTTATTTTGGAATCTATTTAATTGTATAGGTTTTGAGTCGTTATCATATATCCATACATAAGCACTAGGATCGTCAACTCTATAGCCAACTGTAGAGTTTGTGATTTTTAAGAAAAAGTATTGAGACTTTTCATAAACATCATCATTAATAATATTAACATGAACAATTTCATTTTTTGAACCAGCATGTAAATTAAAAGGATCGGGACAGAACCCATAAAAGGTTACAGCTCCACTGCTATTGTTGTAATCTTGTCCTGCTTTTGCTGAACCATTTGAGGTATAGTAGTCAACGTTTACCTCTTCACACCATTCAGGTTCTTCATTTAATTTAACGCTAAAGTTTGCTGTTCCACCATCCTCTTGGACAGAAGATGCATTAGATACAATAATACCAATATCATTTCCATCTGCTGAATACAACAGGGTTGAAAAAAATAAAATGTTGACAAGAAATAGTTGTAGAAGTTTGTTAAACATAATAGACTCTTTTATAATTTAATAGTTTCTATATAATAACATTTTTAACATTAATATATAGATTTTTTTATTAAATTATAATTAAGAAAACTATGTTCTTTGGGTAACTTTAAAAGCTTCTCCTACAGCTTTAATGAATGAAGAACGAACAGCTCCTTCTTCTAATGCACCATAAGCAGCAGCGGTGGTTCCTCCTGGACTCATAACCGAATCTTTAATAAGTGCAGGGTGGTCAGAGGCAATAAGTGGAGCGAAGCCCTTAAATAGAGAGTTGGTTACAGCCACAGCGTCTGGACGTTTCATTCCCTCTTTGACCAACCCATCCATCATCGCTTCTGCCACCAAAGTAAGCAGTGCGGGTCCACTTCCTGCAATGGCAGTGGCAATATCAATCTCTTTTTCTGAATCAACCCAAAAGGTATCGCCAATCGCTGAAAAGAGTTCTAAAGCTTCTTCTTTTTTTTCAATGTCTCCTGTAAGAACAGAGGTAGAAGCTCCAAATTTGGCTGAAACATTGGGCATAATACGAATATGATTTTTTGCAGAAATAGCATTTTTTAATGCATCTAAAGTTGTGCCTGCCAAAACAGAATAGAGTGCATTTGCTTTTCCTTTAAGATTTTTAGCAACCATTTCAAGGGCATAAGGCTTGACTGCGAAAATAATATTTTTACCACTTATATCAAACTCATCAAGCAAATGAATAGTATATTTTTCTCTAAGATTTTCTACTTTTGATAAATCTCGTACCACAAACTCCAAATCATGGCTATCTTTTAATCCATTTGCTATGGCAGTTGCCATTGCACCTGCACCAATAATTGTTAGTTTCAATCTCAATCCTTCTTGTGTCATTTTTGGCGATTATAGCAAAATATAATAGAGTTTGGGGTATTATATTTTTTTAAAAATAAGACATAAGGTCAATGATGAAAATAATCAGAAATATTCAACAAATATTTACACTTCTTCTATTTGTAGCTTTTTTTGCTGGGTGTAGCTCGAAAGATGCTGTAAATGAGTACGATAGACCAGCACTCTATTGGTATACTCAAATTGTAAAAGAGATAGGTTCATCCAATTTAGATAAAGCGGATAATTATTATATTTCATTACGTAGTGAACACATGCGTTCTCCTTTGCTTTCTACTGCCACAATGATTTTGGCTCAAGCACACATGGAAGATCAAGCTTTTATTATGGCAGATTATTATTTGGATGAATATTTGAAAAAGTATGCAAGTAATTCAGGAATTGAACAAGCAAAATTTCTAAAAATTAAAGCTGCTTTTCTTGGAATTAAAGACATTAATAAAGAACAAAAGTTGATGATGGATACGTTAAATGAAGTTAACTTTTTTGTTAAAACTTATCCTTCTTCAACGTATTTACCTGTTGTTCAAACCATTCGAGTACGCTTAAGTATGGCTCAGTATATGTTAAATGAAAATATTGCCAATCTTTATGCCCGTATTGGAAAAGAGAGAGCTGAAAAAATTTACAGAGCTAAAAATAAAAAATCTCCATTGAATGTTGCTGATATTAAAGCACCAACTCTTGGTTTTATTGACAGCATTTTTAAATAAGCTAGGAGAATCATGCAACTAAGTAATTACGAGACATTTCCAACCCAAGTTCCTATTGTTATAGAGGACAACCTTTTTATTTACCCTTTTATGATAAGTCCTATATTCTTGACAAAAAAAGAAGATATTGATGCCATTACTTATGCAATGGAAAAAAATTCTTTAATCTTATTAACAACAACCAAAGATGGTTTTGAAGGTTCAAGAGCTTATGAGAATGTTCATCAAATAGGTGTAATCGGTTCTATTATGCGAAAAGTAAACATTCCTGATGGTCGAGTAAAAATTCTTTTTCAAGGTTTAGCAAAAGGTCGCATTGGCGAATCTTTAGATGATATGTTCATCGAAGATGCTCCTTTTCAAACTTCACTTGTCTCTTTAATTGAAAATGCGGAGTATGACAGCTTAAAAGTACAAGTCTTGATAGGTGTATTGAATGAAAAAATTCAACAGCTTTCAAAAGTAAATAATAATATTCCTTCTGATTTATTAAAGACCATTGCAGAGACAGACAACCCTTATCGTATCGTTGATTTGGTCTCTTCTTTATTGAAATTATCAAAAAATGAAGCTTATGCTCTTTATCAAGAAGAAGATGTTGAGAAACGCTTGATGCAGGTAGTAGATATTATTGTGAGTGAGATGGAGTCAGCTCGTGTTGAACGAGATATTCGTTCTAAAGTTCACAACAAAATTGAGCAGACGAACAAAGAGTATTTTCTAAAAGAACAGATTAAAGAGATTAACAAGGAGTTGGGTGTTGATGCCCAACGAGAAGAAGAACTTGCAGAGTTTAGAGAAAAACTTGAAGCATTAAAACCGCATGTAGAAGAAGATGCTTATAGAGAGATAGAGAAACAGTTAAAACGTCTAACACGAATGCATCCTGATTCGGCTGATGCCAGTCAAATTCAGAGCTACATGGAGTGGGTCTTTGAACTTCCTTTCACTGTTAAAAGTGACAAAAAATTAAAAGTAATTGATGTTCAAGAACGCCTCAATAAAGACCATTTTTCTTTAGACAAACCAAAAGAACGTATTGTTGAGTTTTTCTCTGTACGAGAATTGGCTGAAAAAAGAGACATTGTTCTTGATGGAAGTGCAGGAACAATTTTATGTTTCGCAGGACCTCCAGGGGTCGGTAAAACTTCATTAGCCAATTCTATTGCCAAAGCATTAGACCGTCCTTTGGTACGTATTGCTTTGGGTGGACTGGAAG
>Ga0256826_1002512_pt1 | contig 11141 bp, 8 predicted proteins | sample CV79metaG_FD_185975 | JGI IMG/M metagenome (GOLD analysis project Ga0256826, IMG submission 185975) | Hydrothermal vent microbial communities from East Pacific Rise, Pacific Ocean - CV79 | ecosystem: Environmental > Aquatic > Marine > Hydrothermal vents | place: Pacific Ocean: East Pacific Rise... | reverse complement strand
ATTTTAACATTTTAAATCCTTTATTATCTATCTAAAAAGATAGTATTAGTAAAGATAAGTAGCATATAGTGTTCCAACTTAAAAAGTTAATGTGAATTTTGTTTGTTAGTTTGTTAGGAGAAAAAATGATGGATGCTTATGCATCCATATTAAGGGCTTTTTGTATCATTTGGTCAGCTGTTGAAATAACCTTAGAGTTTGAATCATACATACGTTGCATAATTATTAAGTCTGTTAGACCTGTTTGGATTTGATAGTTTGAGTTTTCTAATTTATGGTTTACAAGAGTTGCACCTAAAACATTATTTCCTGCTGTATCTTTAAAAATTAGAGCTTCACCACTATTTGAGCTCTCTTTAAATTTTGCTCCAGAGACTCTCTCTAATCCTTGATCATTTTGAAAATGAAAAATAGCTACACGACCAACAGAACTCTGAAGACCATTTGTAAAAGTAGCAATAACCTCACCATTAATATTAATATCATAACCTTGAAGATCACCACCTATCGTACCATCAGAGACACTTGAAGCTGATATATTAAGATTAGATATAGAGGTGACACCTGTAAAACCACTTCCTAAATCAATATTTATGGAAGTACCATTATTATCTATAGTTGTTAAACTTGAAGAGGTTAATGCTCCAGTTGCATCAAAAGTTACCTTCCCTGACTTAGTATCATATATGGTATTACCATCTAAGGTTCTTGTGACAGCTTCAACATCCCACTGACTTCCAGGTGGAGTCTGAATTGCGGCCTTTGTAAAGGTAAGTTTTAACTCATTTTTATTGTTCGTACCATCCACTACTCCAGAACTCATCGTTCTTATTACAGCATCAGTCCCTATGTTGCCTATAAAGGAAGTGTTTCCTGTAGGAACTGCTGGATAGGTCAGGTATTTAGGAAAATTTAGCTTCTCTTGAGCATTGATATCACCAAGTATTGTACTATTTAACACCCCCGTTAAAGTGTTTGTATCTGTATCAATATTTCCACCCATTGTTCCTAAAACATGGAGTCCTTCATTTGTTACCATATCATTTTCAGAGTCAAAAAGAAAAGAACCATCACGGGTATAAAAAGGTTCGCCATCAGACTGAATTGCAAACCAGCCATCACCATCAATAGCTAAATCAGTACTTCTATCTGTAAGAAAGAGTGAACCTTGAGCCTGACTTGTAGTACTCACTTGAACATCTGCACCAATACCTATGCTGCTATCGACACTACTACTCTGGGCCGCTTGATTAACCATCCCTTCAAAAAGATTTGCAAACTCTAGGTTATAACCTCTATAGCCGACTGTATCAATATTTGTTAGATTGTCAGATATAGCATCGATATTAAGAGAACTATTCTGCATACCGTTAATTCCGGTATAAAAAGCTTGAGTCATCATAATAAACTCCTTAGTATACTTCTACAACCTGTTCAAGTGGCACATAATTAGAACCAACCTTTACAAGTGTACTTCCATTTTCAAATCTTACTGATTCAATAGGGTAAGCACCTAGTCTCGTCTTGAGTGTTTGACCATCTGGAGTTGAGTAATCTGCATTCACACGATAGATACCACTCTCTGCTGGACTTCCAGCACTAGTCAACCCATCCCAATCAAACTTATAGACACCAGAAGAGTTTGTTCCAACATCAATAGTAGAGATAAGGTTACCCTCTAAATCTGTAATATTAAGTGTTCCCTGTTCTATATCTGAAGGGAAATAGACCTCAAATGTACTTATACTTCCCTCATCATGAGAGATAGCATCACTCCCTAAATCTGCAGTTTTTCCAATTGCAGCAATAGTTGAAAACTGCTGTGAAGAACCAAGCGATGTGGCTAAGTCTTCTAATGCTTTATTTGTATTTTCAGCAGACTCTAGCGATGCTAATTGAGAGGTCTGAGTTAGAATTTTTTCAGAATCCATTGGCTCTGTCGGATCTTGATGCTGAAGTTCTACTAAAAGTAGAGTCATAAAGTCATCTTTGCCTAAAGCTGATTTATTTTTTACACTCTCTGTAGTGTTTCCAACTACACCATTTGTAGCTAAGTTATCACCATATGCATTAATTGCCATGTCGTATCCTTTATGCGTAGTTAGGAACTACAATTTCTAAAGAGCTTAAAATCTCTTCATTCTGCTCTTCATTACCAAATTCCCGGAGGATTCTATACTCTTCATCAGCTTTTTGCTCATTTTGATGATGCTGTTGCTGCTGCTGAGCGTTTTGTTCACTATTTTGTGAGCTGTTATTAAAGTTTAATGAAGCATTATTTATTCCACTGTTATTTAACTGTACTCTTAACTCATTTGCATTTGCAGCTAAAGTATTAATAGCTGCATTATTTGAACTTAAGGTAACTAGTAAGTTTTTACCTCGAGAGACAATCGTCAAATCTACTTCACCAAGTTTTTGAGGGTTTAGTTGTACTTTAACTCTCGTAAAAGGAGACTTATAATCTTCAATTGCACTCTTTACATCTGAAGAGATATACTTAATCATCTGTTTTGCTTCATTCAGTTTGACTTCAAAACTATCTGTCTTATGTATAGAGAGTCCATCTAACTTTGAACCACTCTCTTTAGATTCACCATGAAGCAAACTCTCTAGAGATTTCTTCTCTTCTGTTATTGCGGATGGGGCAATAACCTTTGCCGTTGCTACTGAAAAATCAGCCGTTAAGTTTAGACTTGTTTGCGATGGTTTTTCACCACGAAGAAGTAATTTCAGTGTCTCATCAGCACGTGACTTGGGAGTTTTCTCTTCAGGCTTAAATACTTTTGTCGCTACAAGTTGTTCGGTAGTGTGCTCTTTACTTACTTGAGCTTTAAAGAGTGGTGTCTCTTTGGGAATTTTTGGAGTGTTGAGTTCTTGTATCTTTTGATTTTCAACTCTTAATAAATCTTCATTTTTACTCTCAACAGCCGTCGCATCAGCCTGTGAAACAAGCTTCTCATTTTTTAAAGGTGTTAAGGGCACTTTTTGTGCTGTAACTATCTTTACATCACTTTTGACTTCTTTTTGAGTCACCTCTTTTGGTATCTGTTTTTCTGTTGTAGCACTACTATTTTGAATTACTTTTTTCTCACTTAATTCAGGTAGTACTTTAGAAGTAGATTTTACTTGAACCTCTTCAATAGTTATCTTTGAGAGATCAATACCGAGTTTTTGAGCTAACGAGGAGAGACCTTTAAGTGTTTTTGGTAACTCTTTTACTTGTGCTAGTTTATAGTCATCACTACTTAGTATCTTCTCTTTTAGGTACTCTTTAGCATCAGAAATAAGTGCTTTCATCTCTTTGACACTCATATTTTGAGTGATTTTTGGATTTAACTCAACTGGCTCTATAGATTCAGTAGTTACTTTATCATCTGAGCGAAGTAGAGATAGAAGTGTCTCTTTGCTTACAAGTTTTGAACTATCTTTTGATGTTAGTTGTTCATCTTTTAAAGATAAAACTAAGGCTCCATTTTGAATTATCTTCTCATCTTTATCGGACTTAAGCCCTTTAAGAAGGGAAGAAAAGGATGTAGTTGGTTCTTCTTCCTTAGTGGAGGCACCAATAGGTAGTGATGAAGTAGTAGTTTCAGTTTTTGCTTCTAATGAAATCATCTTTTGCTCCTATTTTCCTCTTAAATATAGAGGGATTTTAGAATTTAAAGCATTTTGTATTCCAAGTTATTTTATTTCTGCCGATATTGATAGCATGAAAAAATTCTTAACTATACTTATTGTGTCAACTTCACTTTTTGGAGTTACTATTTCAGACTTAGCTGTTTTTAATACAAAGGCGACAAAAGAGAATAAGATGGCGAGTGAAAACAAAAAGATTAAATGCAGATATGTCTGCGATAAAAAAGTCTATAAAGAGCAGAAAATATCGGATGCAGTCTCTTTTTACAAGAACTCAAAAGAGTACACCTTTAGAGCTAAATAACCTTAGCAAACCTATCTAAGCAGTGCAGATCTTTTTTATAAAATGTACTTACACTATCTTGCATTGTTCCAAGTATTTCCGATGGTGTTTCTCCGTCTGCTGGGTAAGAGAGTAAAAAAGAGTCTAAAAATTTTGCAAAAAACTCATCGAACATCTTCTTGACAATCTCTGCTCCATATTTATCAGTATATGGAAGAACAAAAAAGTAGTCACTCTTGTGATGGACAATAGAGTCTGAGGTTCTTAAAATTTCGGCGAGAGAAGCACTTACAATATCTTCAGATATACCAGAAAAATCACAATACAAAAGTGTAAAACTCTCTGCTCTATTTTCATCGAGTCTATCTGATATTCCTATATTTAAATCCATAAGTTGTTGAAAATTATCAAACGAAAATTGTATTCCAGCCATAATACTTCCTCTCTTAAAGTTACATAGTATAACAAAAAACTTGAAAAATTGTGAAAGGTTTTAGGACTTTAACTGAACTTACGAGTTAAATGCCACTAATTCACCTTTTTTTAAAGATGCTATTTTACCACGAAACTTACGGATATAAAAAGCTTTCTCCTCAAATGAGACACCCTGACCCATATTTACTTTTTTAAGCTCACGGGCATAGTATCCCATCAAGAATGTTACGAGTTCAGCCCTTAGCTCCTCTTCAGTTTTAAGAGTAACTATACTCTCATCAACTAAAATAGCCATCAGCTCTGGTGCATCGTGTTTTCCTCCTATAGCAAGAGAAAACTCTAAAGAGTGAAACATCAGCAGCGATGGGTCTAAAACATCCAAAACCTGGTCAATAAAATTTGGATTTTCTAAAACTGTTTTAATTAAACTCAACTCCCACATATCCTTATGTGAGTTTTTCTGCACAAGGGGTGCATTTTGATTGTTAAGGTTAGAGTTGTTTGTTACTCGAACAAAAGAGGGACTCACCCCTAAACGAGATGCGAGATAAGATTTGTACTCCTCTTGAAGAATTGAGGAGAGAGACTTTAAGTAAGCTGTTGCTTCATTCATCGAAGCTTCTTTTGCTTTTGGATCTCTCAAGTCATATAGAGATATTATCTCATCCAAAACAAATTCTATAAAAGGCTTTGTAGTTCGAAACATAGTAGAGAGTTCTTCCATCGCTCCATTTTTAACCATATCAGCTGGGTCTAATCCCTCGCCAAAAATAACCACTCCTCCATTAAAACCAGCAGCACTTAAAAGTTTTGAGGCCTTAAGAGCTGCTGCTCGACCAGCCTTATCTCCATCATAAGCCATGATAACCTTTGGCTCACCCTTTCGTAAAAGTGGTAGATGCTCGGGGGTTAATGCTGTTCCAAGTGTGGCCACTGCATTTGTGAATCCAGCCTGATGGAGCATAATAACATCGAGATAACCTTCTGTTATGATAATCTCTTTTTGTTTGTAAATATCTTGACGAGCATGATGATAAGCATAGAGCAGACGCGACTTATTAAAATAGGGTGTCTCTGGGGAATTTACATACTTAGCTTGATGACCTGTAATGGTCCGTCCACCAAAACCAACCATACTTCCATTTGTCGCATGAATAGGAAAAGTTACACGCTCAATGAAACGTGCATAGGTATTACGAGTCTCTTGGTTATACCCTAATACTCCCATCTCTATGGCCTCTGGCATACTAAGCATCTGAGATTTTATGTAGTTTATAGTTGCATTTGAGTCTGGTGCATACCCTATACCAAACTTCTCAACACTACTCTCAAAGATACCACGTTCTTTCACATAAGAGAGGGCTGTTGGTTTTGAGTTTAAGAGATTTATATACCACTCATTTACCTTATCCATTAGTTGTGATTTTGGTTTGTTATGTTTGTTATCAGTATAGCCAAGGGTAAAATTATAACTATCTGCTAACTTCTCAAGTGCTTCAGGATAATTTAGCTTCTCATACTCCATAACAAATTTAACACTATCTCCGCCATTTCCGCATCCAAAACAGTGGTATATCTGCTTCGCTGGACTTACTACAAAAGAGGGGGATTTTTCATCATGGAAGGGGCAAGGTGCTTTAAAGTTTGTTCCTGCCTTTCTCAATTCAATATAGGAACCTACAACATCAACAACATCAAGTCGTGCCTTTAAGGCTTCTATAGAATCTTGGGTAATCATATATAGATTATACTAACTATTTCGTTAAAAAGATATTTAGAAAGGCTCAAAAGGCTTATACTGGGAATAAATACACTATTTTATAAATAAGACATTCTCTTTTATGATACAATATTATAAAATAAATTAGGGGCTCATATAGTATGTTCAGTTTTATAAATTTTATTCAGTCTATTCTTGCGAAACTTAAAAAAAACAAGGGTATATGGTTCACAATTCTTACTGTCTCTTCAATTCTTGGTGTTTTAATATCTATCTCGCTTATGAATATGATGACAAATGATGTTGCTAAAAAAACATACTTAGAAGTTCACAGAGTAGATGTCACTCAACTCGGTAATATTTTAGACAATAGATATGACTCACTTCTCTCCGTCGGTGGAGTTATTGCAATACACCCCGATATCATAAAAAATATACAATCCAAATCAGATCAGTCAGTTTATGACATTCTTCTTGCAACAGAAACTACCATTAACAAAAGAGTAAATATCGAACCTATTCAAGTTCGCTACTATGCTACTGATTTTAAAGCTAGTAAATCAGAAAACTTGGAGTATGCAAATCTTGTTATGGATACACAGACTTCTGTTTCAGGAATAGTTGTTAACTCAAATGGAGTTCGTATAGTAGCGATTACACCAGTTAATGATGGAAACCGTACTATTGGTGCTATTGAAATATCGCAAGATATCGTTGCTATAAAGCAAGCCTTTGATAACCTTGGTAAAGAGTTCACATTCATTTTAGATAAGTCACAACTTGTTTTTATGGACTTAGGGACGAAACAGGGAATGACCCAAGATATCAGTGATAGATACAAAATTTTCTTTCATGACTACAATCCACAATTTTTCACAAATCTTAGAAAAATCGACCTAGACCACCTTCAGAGAGACAAATATTTTGTTGATCATAACTACTTCACAACAGTTGATGAGACTGTAGATATCGATGGTAAAGTAATTGGTCTTTTTCTCATAGGAGAGAGTGCGCAGGATGCTAACTCTTTTGTAAACATTACCAAAAACCTTATAGGTTCCGTCACTACAGTTGCTTTAGGGCTAGTTATATCACTCATACTATTTATGTTTTAGAGGTATATGAATGAAACGTTTAAAGATAATGAAAGCCTATGCGGTGCTATGGCTTTTCATCTACTTCTTGGTATATTCGAACATGGAAGCGATGGCAACATTCTTCTTTGCAACACTCACATTTAACCTTGCTGTTTTAACTATTCTCATCATCGGTATTATTGTAATCATGAAATCAAGTATCAACCTTGTAATGCTTGCGGGTACCTTTGGTATTTTAGCTTATAAAAAAGAGAATCTTGCCTTTTATCTTCAAGGAATTGAGAAGATTATGCCGGCCAATATTGCCCATATGTTTAACTCTCGTGCCGAAAAAGGTGTTTTACTCTTTACTGCTGACGAGTCGCGTTCAGTTATTGAGTGGATTGATGAGAAGTTCTCTCATCAAAATCGATATATAAACTACTTTATCGGGACTTCTTTAATGATTGGTCTTCTTGGTACATTTACAGGTCTTCTTGTCTCAATTGACCAGATGGGGAAAATCATTCTCTCTCTAAGTGGTGACATTGATCTTGGTGCTGTAATTGCTAGTTTTTCTGGTCCACTTGGTGGTATGGCTGTTGGGTTTGGCTCTTCACTTTTTGGGGTTATTTCAGCAATTATACTAGGGCTTATGGGCTATATTCTAAATAAAAACCAAGAGGCTCTTGTAGAGGGTGTTGAAGATTGGCTCAAAGGGAGAATCATCGACTCTGGTGGAGCAACCACTGCACCTGCAGTATCAGGTGGTGGAGAACTCCCTGAACAGAGAAGTTCATTTATGGATGTCTTTATTGACAACATCTCCTCTCTTACAAAAGAGATGGCAAAAATCTCTGTTACAAATGAGAGACTTCACTCTATCACTATCGCCTCTGTACAGCAAACACGAGATGAACATGAAGTTAGTTATGAACTTTTTGAAAGTATGAATAATAATCTCATAAATATAAACGCGGCTACAAAAGAGAGTGCGACAGTAATTGAAAATAGATTAAACTCTCTTGAGAGCATTATTGTAAATGGTCAGAAGATAGCTATTGATGAGCTAAGAGTTAATATTAACTCTCTCTCTCAAAGTATAGTCGAGACACTCAACTCAAATACAGATAAACTCAATGAACAGAGTGAGAAGATAGCTCAGATTCTAAGCACTCTTGATACCAAACTTAAAACTCAGCTTGATATTTTAAGTAGTATTGATGGTGTTCAAAAAAGTTCTAACACAGAAATCACTCTCACAAAAGAGAGACTAGAAGGGCTAAGAGAAGAGGTTCAAAGTGTTGCTTCTACTCTGAGCTCTAATCAAGAAGTTGGAACTCAAAATATTCAAGAAATACTCACTTCTCTCTCAACACTTGCCTCAAGACTACAGAGTGAAATGGGTATGTTAGAGTCTTTAGAAAAACTGCATAAAATCCAAATAAACGATATAAGAAAACAGAGCAAAATCATAGAATCACTCAATACAAGTGCAAAAACAAGTAACTCTTACGAAGCCGCACAGGTTAAAAGCCTTAGCTCTCTAAAAGATACTATTAGTACTCTCCAAGAGAAAACCTCTCAAGACACCCAAGAGAACTCCCAGTTAGTTGCTCAAAAACTAGAAATACTAGAAAATCTTTTAAATATTCAAACAAAAAATCAAGATAAAGAGTTGTTAGAACAAGAGAGCTCCAAAGAGATTCTAGAGAGACAGAACCAACTCCTAGAAGTTTTAGTTGGTAAAAATGATGAGAACCTCAATGCGATTAGAAAAATATCTATAAACTCTGCTAATGCGGGTGAAGCTATGAGTTTCACTCCCGTTGATGAAGATGACAAAAAATCTTCTAGCTTCTTCTCTAAGTTTTTTAAGTAGGCTGATGTAAATGGCAAAAAGATGTCCTGAAGACTTTAACCCATGGCCACCATTTGTTGATATCTTCGCCTCAGTTATTCTTGTTATGCTTCTGTTTTTACTTATTACGATTGTAAACATTGGTTACTATGCACAGTTTAAGTTTAAGACCTCTTACACTGCAAGTGTAGTCACTAAAGAGCCTATTATTACAGAGGAGCAATCAAAAGTTACTACAACACAAAAAGAGTGTAAACCTATTCCTCCAAAAAAGAATGAACTTCCAGAAGATAAATCATTCTCATTTCATAAAGTCATTGCCCCTGCCTTTGAAGAGGCAAGTAATATTCTCTTTAGTGGTGGAAAGTCTGAGGGGAGTGCTGTTAGCTATGCCGCAAATAAGAAACAAAAAGAGTTTACAAATCAGAAGTTTATTAAAAGAAACCTCACCCTTACTATAGAGTTTGAAGATAAAGAGATTTTTTTAAACTCCCGTATCAAACGTAAAATCAAACTCTTTATTAGTGACATTAATAGACGTTCTAAGCGGGCTGAGTTTTCAGTTTTTGTAAGTGACCCTAAAAATATCATTAGCTCTACACTATCGAAACAGATATCTTTAGGTCGTATTTTAAATGTTAAAAATATCATTAAAAGAAGCAATGTAGAAGCCAAAAAAATCAAAATAAATCTCCAAAAAGAGATTCCATCAAACAGTCTCTATGGGGCTATTACAATTAAGGTGCATATTCCATGATAAAACTACTTCTCTTTTTCACTCTTAGTATCAATCTTTTTTCCCAAAGTCTCTCAGAAGATAACCTTTTTCATGCTCAAAGAGAAGTGGGCCTCTCTCTCCATGACTCTATAAATCTAGCTATAAAAAACTCACCAAAAATAGATGCAAGCAGAGAGCTTGTTATACAAGATAAGATGAGAGTAGATGAGGCATTTGCGGGACACCTTCCGGTTATAAATTTTAGTGGTGATATGGGCTATGAAGCAAGAGATGTCAAAAAAGATACAAATGCTAATCCTGGAGCTGTTACCGTCCACCAAAAATATAAAAAATTAGATCTCTATCTTACAATAACGGAGAATTTATGGAATGGTGGGGCCATAGAAGATGCAGTTGATGCAAAAGAGGCCTCACTCAAATCTTCACAGTATGACTTTAAAGCAAAACTTGAAAATCTCATTGTTGAGACTGCTACTGCCTACTTTAATGTTGTATATGGCGAAATAGCTCTCAAGATTTCTCAAAAAAATATGAAAAATTATGAGAAGATTTTAAATATTGTCGACATTAAAGAGAAGAATGGTGCTGCTACAACAGGTGATGTAAACTTTATTCGAGCAAATGTTGATAATGCAAAAACAGAGTTTGTTCAAAAAGAGAAGGCTCTTAGTGATGCCTTGGCAAAGTACACCTACTTACTTCATACTCAAGCCCAAGAGGATCTTCCCTATGAGATAGAGACTAAACTCTATATGACAGATTTGAACTCCTCACTTACAGATGCTGAGAAATATAATGCTAAAATTTTAAGCCAACACTTCTTCATACAGGCAAAAACTTATAGTTTTTTAGCTACAAAGGGTAATTTTCATCCTAAAATTGATTTTGCAATCAACGGAGAGAGTAGAAATGACTATAATATAGGACTGGGGAAAAGAGAAAAAATAAATGCTGTACTGATGTTTGATTACAACCTCTATAGAGGTGGAAAAGATGAAGCAGCTGCTATTCGTTTACTTTCAGTGATGAGGGAACAAAAACTTCTCTACAAGGATTTAAAACGTAATCTTGTCTTTGACATAAGTGTTTTAAATCAATCTGTCTTCTCTCTTAGTAAATCTTTAAAGCTTACAGAATCAGAAGTTATTGCCGCTCGAAAAGTTGTTGATAGTTACTGGATTTCATTTCAACACGGCACACAGAATCTCCAAGCGCTCCAACTTGCACAGAGAAATCTTAACCGTGCAGAACAAGATTATGCAGATTATAAAAAAGAACTCATTTTAAACAACTTTGAGCTTATGCAAAAGACAGGTGTTTTGCTTAACTTTTTAAACATTAGCTTTTCAAAAGACCCTTCATCTTTTAAAGAGGATAGAGAGCTTTTC
>Ga0256826_1002511_pt1 | contig 11143 bp, 15 predicted proteins | sample CV79metaG_FD_185975 | JGI IMG/M metagenome (GOLD analysis project Ga0256826, IMG submission 185975) | Hydrothermal vent microbial communities from East Pacific Rise, Pacific Ocean - CV79 | ecosystem: Environmental > Aquatic > Marine > Hydrothermal vents | place: Pacific Ocean: East Pacific Rise... | reverse complement strand
TATTCCTGTTGAGAGTCTTTTCTTAGATTACAAAACAAACTGTGCTTAAATGCTAACAAAACAGAGTAGCCAATAAATTACCTAGCGGAAATTTATTGGCTATCTTCAACCGTTGTACTACAATTATTTAAATTTTAATGGAGATAATATGAAAAAAATAAACCTTCTATTTGTAATCCTAATTGCGATAGTGTTTACAGGATGTGGAGCTACATATTTTCATGTAAATGTAAACTCAATAGGTAACAGTTTGCAAAAACAAAATACTTATGTTTTATTTTCTGGAAATAAAGATACAGATGTAAATAGCTTAGAGTTTAAAGAGTATGCAAAATATGTAAATAATGCATTAAAAGAAAAAGGTTTTATTGAAACAAGTTTTAAAAAAGCGAGTATTGCTATCTTTGTTTCTTACGGTATTGGAGAACCTAAAGAAAATAATTATTCTTATTCTACACCAATATATGGTCAAACAGGATATTCATCATCAAGAACAACTGGTACGGTAAATACTTATGGAAATAACACATCATACTCTGGCACAACTACTTATACTCCAACATATGGTGTCACTGGTAGTCAATCTCACTCTGGAGTATATATTACATACTTTAGATACTTAATCCTTGATGCAACTGATTTAAATGAATATAAAAAAACAAAAAAACAAATACAACTTTGGAAAACCACTGTTACAAGTACTGGAAGTTCAGGTGATTTACGACAAGTAATTCCTATTTTAGTTGGAGCTTCTAAAAATTATATCGGTAGTAATACAGGGAAAAAGCTATTAATTAAAATCACTGAAGATGATAAAAGAGTATTAACAGTGAAAGGTATTAAAGAAAAATAATAATGAAAGCAGTTACGAGAATTTTATTTGTATTATTTTTTTTAAGTATTGTCTTTATTTTTAAAAGTAGTGATGAAAATATACTTAGTATATTTAAAGAGACATGGATAGAAAAAAGCTTCATACTATTTCAATATGGAAACTCTATTATATTTAATATATCAATAGGTATTTTTGTAAGCATATTTTTCTATTTTATTGTAGTTTGGTTTCCAGATAGAAGAAAAAAGAAATTATTGAAAAAGAATTTAAACAAACATTACCTTTATTTTAAAGAAAACTGTTTACACCTTTTTTGTCATGCTATGAATGAAGAATGTAATACATCATTGATAAGTAAACTAATGCTACAAAATGAATTTAAAATATTCTTTAAAACTAAAATATCTGACTCACAAGAAAGATGGGATTCCGTCTTAAATGGATTAGATAATCAACTTCTATATGAGCTACTTGGTGAATTGGAATTGTTGAAAAATGAAATTGAGTTCATCAATAATAATATTACTATTGATGATGAAGATGTCTTCATATTCATGAAAAATATTTCTATTAATATTTATAGGTTAAGAGATATTAATTTAGAGAATGATGATATAAAAGTGTTATCTAGGTTTCTATGGCAACTTTTTTCTGGATGGAGTTTTATAGATGGCTATAAAAAAGATGATATAGTTCAAGTAATGATTTCAAAAATTTAACATAAGGTAGATAATTATGCAAAAACTAAACAATTTATCACTAAAACAAAGAGAAGAACTTTTTAGACAACTTCGTATATCTATCACACACCACTCAAACGCTATGGAAGGAACAACTCTTTCGTTTGGTGAAACAAAAGAGCTACTGGAACATGGAAATACTGCTGGAGATAAACCTTTACATGAACAACTTGTTATCTTAGGCTTTGCAAAAGCTTATGATGTCATAGTTCGTGAGGCTACAAACAGAGAAAATATCATTGACAGTAGTTTTATAAAAGATATTCATGCCATTATGTTTGAAGATGCACTAAAAGTAGCACCTCAATTTGTTTCTAAACCTATTGGAGCATATAGACAGGATGATAGATATATAAAAGGTGTAGATATAAAACTATCTGCACCTAATAAAATCTCAAATGATTTAGAAAATTTACTTTACAGATTTAATAGTAATAATATGAGCTTAGAGGATATTGCAGAGTTTCACATCTTGTTTGAAAGAGTACACCCATTTGCAGATGGCAATGGAAGAGTTGGAAGGTTGATAATGGCTTTTCAAGCTATTCAAAATAACATTGTTCCACCTCTTATTGAAAATGAGCATAGAAGTGAGTACTTAAAAGCTATAAATGATAAAAATGAACTTTTCAAGTTTATTGATGAGAGTATTCAGAACAGTATGAACTTACTAGACTAAAAAGTACAACAAAACATAGGAAGTCAATAAATTTCCTAGCGGAAATTTATGCTTCTATTCGACCGTTAGGTTACAAAAGGAACTATAAAAAATGACAAAAATAATAACATTAGATAATGAGATAGAAGTAGAAGTTGAAATTAATAGTAATCAAGCCGAAGAAATTTCAGATACTAATGTCGTAGATTCTTCAATTGACAAAATTGAATCGCTTTTAACAAAAGTAATGAAGCCAATCAGTAACACATATAAAGAATTAAATAAAGATATGAATATTGAATCTGCCAAAGTTGCAATTGGTGTAAAAATTGGAGTTGAAGGTAACTTTATTTTAGCTAAAAGTAGCACTGCCGCAAACATACAAGTAGAAATAACATTTAAATCAATATAAAAAGGTTAACTATGAATAATTCAATTCTTCATATATTTAATAAAGAAAAAAATTGCTTAGGAACTGGATTTGTTATAGATGCAGACCAAGATGGGATATTTGTAGTTACATGTGGTCATGTTGTCAACAAATGTAAAAACGATATTTTAGTTGAAGGACTTGATGCTGAAATACAACAAAATCACTATGAAAATAATTTGGATTTAGCTATATTATATGTAAAAGGACTTTCAAAAAAACCTCTTTTCATATCAACTGAGCAGTCTTCTGAAACTGTAAAAGTCATAGGATATTCAAAATTCCAAGGAGTGCCAAAACGAGAACCAATTGACAATATAAAAATCAAATATGACATTAAAATTTCAAAACAAAAAATAAATATTGAAGCAATTAAGCTTTATCCTGATGAGCCTATTTCTGGTGGTTATAGTGGTTCTCCAGTTATTTGTGAGACTACTAATAAAGTAATAGGAATTGTCAATCTTCAAGTTGGAAATGATACAAACTATGCAATAAGTGCAAAACATATTCTTGATATTTATCAAATCAAAGGCTCCGTAAACATACCTTCCACTTTTTCGCCTAAAAAAGGGCTAACAACTGATTTAAAAGTAGAAGAGTATATTGTTATAAAAAAACAATTCGATCAAAATCTTGCAGAAGCATTAGAATCATTTTCTACACAACCACAAATATGGATAGAACCTTTATTACATACTATAAATGAAGATTCTAATTTTTCATCTAATACTGAAACAAAAATTAATATAAAAGATATTTATCAACACCTGAATGTTTAACAATTCAAGCAAGACAACAATTTGGCTTAACTTGCCTAGGTCACTACTTAGTCAAGGAAGCATGGGAAGATGAAAAACCATCATTTTGGTTATTTTTAGATATAAATGATTTAAAACCTAATACAAGAGAAATAGAAAAATATATTTTAAAAAGAATAAAAAAATTAAGTCTTTCAATTGAAGATGTTGAATGTGTAATTTTAGATGAATTTTCCAGTGATATTCAAAATGCTAGTGAAATATTGAATAAATTAAATAATTTCCTAAAAAACACTCCACTAATTGTATTGATTACTGTTGTCGAAACCTCACTTTTAAACGAAACAATAGAACTACCACAAAATAGAATTTATAAAAATCTTTACCTCTGGGCACTTCCAAGAAATTCTGTACGAAAAGTAGTTATAGAATATAATGATAAAAAATATATTGGTAATGAAAATGATGTTGTTGATAAAGTTATTTCCGATTTAGATGTTTTAAATATCCCAAGAACACCATTAAATTGTCTAACCATACTTAAAATTTCTGAAATAGACTTTGATGATAGTCCGGTAAATAGAACGGAAATGATTAGACGAGTTTTATTTCTTCTTTTTAGTATTGATGATATACCAAAATATAAAACCCGACCAGATTTAAAAGATACAGAATATATCCTTGGCTACTTTTGCGAATTAATGTTAAGAGAAAATAATTATTATTTTACAAGAGAATATTTTTTAGAACTTCTTAATAATTTTTGTAAAGAGAAAGAAATTGATTTAGATATACATGTTATATTTGATATATTATTTAAAAATCATATTATCATTATGAGAGAACAAGAATTTTGCTTTAAATTCACTTATTGGATTTTATATTTTGCAGCTCATAGAATGCATCAAAACACAGAGTTTTCAAAGTTTATTCTTGAAGACACAAAATATTCTTCATATCCTGAATTAATTGAATTTTATACAGGAATAGATAGAAGAAGAGATGATGCACTAAAAATATTAATCAATGATATTAAAGTCATAACAAATATAGTAGAGACAAAATGTGGTTTGCCTCCTGAATTTAATATCTATGATACTGCACAATGGAAGCCAGCTGAAGCTGAAATTGAAAAAATGCAGAATGAAATCACTGATGGTGTCCTTAATTCGAACCTTCCATTAACTGTAAAAGATCAATATGCCGACCAATCATATAACAAAGCTAGGCCTCTAGTTCAAAGTATAAATTCAATTCTTGAAGAATACTCACTTTTACGTTTATTGAAAATTTTACAAGCATCTGCTAAAGCACTCAGGAACAGTGATTATTCATCACTAGAAATGAGGCATGAATTATTACAAGAAATCATGAAAGGTTGGGAGCAAATAACTAAAGTAATAATCATATTATCCCCGATTTTAGCAGAGCAACGATCAGCAAACTACCAAGGTATTTCTGTTTCTTTAATAGGTAACTTTTCAGATACAAAAGAAAAAAGATTTAATCAAATTTTAGAATCTATACCACAAAGTATGGTTATCCAATATAAAGATGATTTATTTTCTAAAAAAATGGGTACTTTATTATATAAGCATATTGACAACGAGACTAATCAATTAATAAAACACTCTCTAAATTTATTACTTATACAAAAACGTCCGAAAGGATGGGAAAAACATATTGAGGAATATATAATATCTGAAAATAAAAACTCATTTTACCTTCATGGAGTATATCATAGATTGAGAGTAGAATACCAGTATAGTATCGCATCAAAAAGCACACTTAATTCCTTAGAAAAACTTATCCGAATGTCAGTTGCTAAACATGAACTAGGATTAACTAAACCTACACAAAAAGCTATTAGAACAATAGATAAAAAATATGGAAATATTGTGCCTAAACGTAAGGATATTGAGTAGTTATATAAACCTAACAAAACTTTGGAGAGAAATAGTTTACCCTAGCGGGCAAAACTATTTCTCAAGTCGACCGTTATCTCTAATCCATTCAAACTTGACTAATCGTACGATATTTGGTACTATTATAAAAAGGATTGATTATGACAAAAGTAATGACAGTAAGTCAGGCTAGAACAAACATTTATAAAATAATGGATGAAACAGCCCTAACACATCAACCTATTATGATTACAGGCAAAAGAAATAATGTTGTAATGCTTTCCGAAGAAGATTGGAATGCAATTGAAGAGACCTTATACTTAAATTCTATACCGGGTATGGCTTCTTCAATAAAAGAAGCTATGGATGCTCCAAATAGTGAATTTAGTGAAGATATTGTATGGTAACATACAAAGTTACTTATTCTAAACAGGCTTTAAAAGATGCAAAGAAGCTTTCATCTGCTTCTTTAGATAAAAAAGCAAAAGAACTAATTGAACTTATTAAAAACAATCCATTTCAAAAACCACCTCCTTATGAAAAGTTAGTTGGAAATTTAAACGGTTCATTTTCACGTAGAATAAATATTAAACATCGAATAGTTTATGAAGTTATTGAAGATGACAAACTTGTAAGAATATCAAGAATGTGGACTCACTACGGAGACTAAGATAACAAATACGAGGAGACCAATAATTTACCCTAGCGGGAAAATTATCGCTCACGACAAACGTTGTATCCTGTGTTATTAAGAATTTACCTTGATAATAGAAGATGTAGCTATATAAAAGTAGTTGCAAATTTTATTTAAAAGGTCATACATGATAAAAGTGTATATCAATTATCCAAACCAAGGTATATTTTCAATTTATGAAGATATAGAGCATAAAAATATTCAAAAGAACACAAAAGTTAATCAAAGAGTGTTATCAATAAATTCTTCTAATTTTACAGAGAAAATGTTAAGTTTTATTGATAATTATAAATTTAGTGCAACTAGTGCTGAAAATGATTTATGGATTGATATTGATACAGGTGATACAATATTTGATAAGAATATTGCTTTTGAAATTCTTAAAAAGTTATCTGAAAAATATGTACCTTTTCAAAATAATATAACTTTTAAAAAGTTTTAGGAGTCATATTATGAAAAGGTTATTTTTAATTTTATTTATACTTGGTAATATAAGTTTAATAGTGGCTCAAGATACATGGGAGAGTATTATTAAAGATAAAGGTTATTCTTATCAGAAAAGTGATTTTGCTAAAGTAGGTGTTTATACACCAACAGAAGCTAAACGCTGGTTGGATGCAGGTATTCACGATGTAAGAGATATATCTGAATATAAAAAAATAGGAATTAAAACACTGAAGGAATATAAACCTTATTCTAAATTAGGATATTCAGTTTCGGGTTTGATAATCGGAGCTGTAAGTCATGCTAGAATTTTAAAAAGTTTAAAAATAAAACCAAATACTTTGATTATTTCTATGTCTAAAAGCAATATAGGTTTTAAGTCTAAAAAAGATTTTTTAAGTATGTATAAATTTCTAAAAAGAAATAAATGTAAAACTATAGAACCAAACTTTTTTAATTATGCTGATGAATATGATAACAAAGGAAAATGTTATTTATTTGCTGCAGAAATGTATCAAAGGTTAGATAGAACTCATGGTTTAGCAATAAATAAAATTGGAAGAAGTTATGGAAATATCTTTTATGCAGTCTTTGATAAATCATGGAGAGATGGAGAAGGTAAAGTTGGCTATATTAAAGGTTTAGGAAATTACAAATACCAAACTTCAGGTGGCTCTATGAAAAATGTATCAAAAGGTAAAATTCTAAAATTTGGTTTTTAAAAATTATAATGTAAACTCAAGCTTTTTTCACTTGAATTTTGCTATAATTTAGTTAAAATAAAATATAAGGGTTAGATTATGCAAACTTTATCAGTACAAATTCAAGATAGTTATATGCAACAGTTTATGAACTTTGTAAAAGAGAGTCATTCTAATATAACTGTTTCTAAAGATAAAAATCTTGAAATTGACCCTTATTTTTATGAGAGAAAACGAGAGCTTTATCAAATAAGAGCCGATATTAAAAGTGGTAAGATGGAAATGCTATCAGAAGAACAATATGAAAAAGAGATAGAAGATTTTTTTTCTGAACTTGAAAAATAAATATGAAAATAATCCGTTCAAGAAAATTTCAAATAAACTTTTTAGTAACTCTACAGTATATTGCTACTGACAAAGCTAGTGCTAGTAAAAACTTTCAAAAAGAGCTTGATAAGCTTATAAAAAATATTCCTAACTTTCCCTATAAATATAGACAATCTATTTATTTTGACGATAAAAATGTAAGAGATTTAATATATAAGAAACATACTATAAATTACGAAATTAATTTAGAAGAAAATAGTATTGAAGTTTTAAATATTTTCAATCAGAACAAACCCTCATAGCAGTTCAGATACAACAAAACATAGGAAGTCAATAAATTTTCTAGCGAAAATTTATGCTTCTATTCGACCGTTAAGTGAACAAGAACTTTATATCACCACATAGCTTCGATATGATCAGATACAGTTAAGTGATTATAAACTAATATTTAGATAAAATCAGGAAATATATATCAATTGATGGAAATTTCATGACTCGAGAAGAAAAAGCCTTAGTACGAATATTTTTTCAAAAGTAAATACATGAAGCAGATGGTCAAGCATTTGAGAATATTTTTAATAAAATTATGAGGTATACAGACTTGAGTTTTCAGTCCATTAAGCCTTGGGGTAATATTGGGGATAGAAAGAATGATGGATACATTAAAGAAAAAGGTATTTTTTATCAAGTTTTCTCCCCTGAAGACATAAGTAAGTCCTACCCTTCGGTAATAAAAAAGATAAATACTGATTTTAATGGATTGTTAAAACAGTGGAGTCCAATAAATGAATTTCATTTTGTTCTTAATGATAAGTACAAAGGAGTAAATCCAGACTCTGAGCTACTTATCGAACAAATTAGAATAAATAATAGCCTTTTAAAGACAAGTATACTGACATCTAAAGATTTAGAAAATTTACTCTTTAAATTAGATGTAGATGAAATTATTACAATAGTTGGTTATTTTCCTGATCCAAATACTATAGCAATTCTTGACTACTCAATGTTAAATGAAGTAGTAAAACATTTGCAAAATATTCCACTGACAAATTTAACTGAAAATATTACCGTACCTGATTGGACAGAAAAAATTAAATTTAATGATCTGTATGAAAAAAATAATAAAGATGAGTATAAACCTACAAGAGCAAGTATTGCTTTAGAATCTGGTATATTACAACTTTTTGAATTAGATAAATACCTAAAAAATAATAGTGAATTTTTATCTGAACAAATTCAAAAAAAACTACAGCAAACATATAAGGACTTATCTAAAATATACACAGGAGTTGAATTGTTTTGGGAAATAGTAAAGAAGCTTTCTCCTCAAAACAACTCCGCATATTATACATATGTTGTAACAATTATGGCTAAATATTTTGAAACATGCGATATATTTGAGGAGCCTCCAAGATGTTAGTACCTGCAAAACATATTAGTTTTTCAGAATCATTGCTTGGTTTAGGTAGTTATTTATTAAAAATACTAAATAAGCCTAAAAGTATAGATGAAATTTGGAATGAATTTCAAGATGATATTGAAAATAATAACTATCCAGTAAACCATAGTTTAGATAATCTTATGCTAAGCATTATATTTTTGTATTCAATTAATAGTATATGTGAAATAAATGGGAAAATTCAAAAAATATGAAACTATTAACTTTAACATCTAATCAAAATACTTTTCAGAATGTCACATTTAATCCAGATGGAATTAGTTTGATTGTGGCAAAGCATAGTAATAGTTCTAATCCATCAAGTAAGAATACATATAATGGGTTAGGAAAATCTTTGTTGGTGCATATTATACATTTTTGTTTAGGCGGGAAAAGTAAAAATTATGAATCGTTTAAAATAAAACTACCAAATTGGCAATTTATTTTAAAATTTGAAATTGATAATAAAATTTATGTTGCAAGTAGAAATACATCTAATATTGATAAAATATTATTTCATTGGGATAATAAAGAAGATGAAATATCCATAAATAAATTTACAAAAATATTAGAAGAATTATTATTTAAAATTCCGACTGAAATTAAATTTTTAACATTTAGAGCATTATTACCATTTTTTTTGAGACCAAAAAAAGAGTCTTATGTTTCTTATGCTAAACCAAGTAAAGTAGGTTCTGACTACCAAAAAGAGCTATATAATGCCTTTCTTCTTGGCTTAGATATGAATCTCACTCAAAACAAGTATATTCTAAGAAAAGAACAAGAAAGAATTGAAAAATTTACTAAAAATATACAAGAAGATGAATTATTAAAAGATTTTTTTTCAAAAGAAAAAGATATTACACTAAGACTGAGCGATTTAGAAGATGAAATAAAAGAACTTCAAGATGATATTATAGGGTACGAAGTTGCAGATGATTATTATGATGTAAAAATAGAAGCAGATAATGTTGAAAAAAAGCTAGCACTTAAATACAATGAAACACTTCTTTTTAATAATCAGGTATCTAATATCAATAAAAGTCTTAAAGTTTCGCCTGATTTAGAAAAAGAGAATATTGAAAAAATATATAATGAATCAAAAGTTTATTTTTCTGAATCACTAACAAAAAAGTTAGAAGATTTAGAAGACTTCTACTCTAAACTCACTACTAATAGACTAACAAGGTTATCTGATCAAAAACAAAATATTATAGCAAAAATAAAAATAAATGAGAAAAAACTTGAAGAGTTAAAAAAAGCTTACGATTCAAAAATGAAGTACCTTGGTGCACATAAAGCAATTGATGTAATTTTAAAAGTTAAAGATAAATTATCAGATTTAATAAATGAAAAAGAAAAACTTGAGAACTATGATAATTTAATAGAAAAATATCATAAAAAAATGCTTGATATTAAAAGTGATTTAATAAGTGCGACGCAAGATGCAGAAGAATATAAAAAAGATATTGACCCCCACTTCAAAAGTAAGCAAGATTTTTTTAGAAAACTTGCTAAAAGATTTTATCCTTCTAGTGCTTCAGGAATTACATTTGATAATAATGATGGAGATAATCAAATTCGATTTAATATCCATGCAAAAATTGAATCAGATGGATCAGATGGGATAAATAATGTAAAAATATTTTGTTATGATACGACACTACTTTTTCATGGTGATAATCATAATATAAACTTTATATTTCATGACAGCAGATTGTACGATGGTATTGATGAAGTCCAAAAAGCCGAAATGTTTAAAATAATTTATGAACTATTTCGAAATAGTAATAACCAATATATAGCTTCTATTAATCAAAATCAATTAAACGAGATTAAAGATTTACTTACTAATACAGAATATGAAAATATAATTACAAATTCAACAATATTAGAATTAACTGATGCATCAGATAGTGAAAAGCTATTAGGTGTAAAAGTAGATATTAGCTATGATTAAACACTTAACAAATCATCGTAGCCAATAAATGCCCTAGCGGTCATTTATTGGCTAGACTTAACCGTTATACTTACAATACATACATTGACAATGTAAATACATTTTTGCTATAATTAAATCATAACAACAAAAAGGCTTACTTTGAAGTTTGAATGGAATGATGAAAAAAGCAAATTAAATGTACAAAATCATCAAGTTTCTTTTGAGGAAGCAAAAGAAGTTTTCTTAGACCCCTTACATATCTCAAAACT
>Ga0256826_1002510_pt1 | contig 11145 bp, 9 predicted proteins | sample CV79metaG_FD_185975 | JGI IMG/M metagenome (GOLD analysis project Ga0256826, IMG submission 185975) | Hydrothermal vent microbial communities from East Pacific Rise, Pacific Ocean - CV79 | ecosystem: Environmental > Aquatic > Marine > Hydrothermal vents | place: Pacific Ocean: East Pacific Rise... | reverse complement strand
TTAGTAAACTACAATGAAATCTCTTACAGAGGTCCAGTTAATCCATCTCAATACTTTGAAGAAGGTGAAGAAGTTGATGTTGTAATCAAATCTTACAACAAAGAAAAAGGTCACTTATCTTTATCAATTAAAGATGCTATGCCAAATCCTTGGGATGAAATTAAAGAAGAATTAGAAGTAGGTGATACTATTACTGTTACTGTTTCTAACTTTGAATCATACGGAGCATTTGTTGATTTAGGAAATGATATTGAAGGTTTATTACATATTTCTGAGATTTCTTGGTCTAAAAATGTTAAAAACCCTAAAGATTTCTTAACTATTGGTGATGAAATCAATGTTGAAGTTATTGATTTAGATTGTGATAAAAGAAAATTAAGAGTTTCTTTAAAATCATTACAACCAAAACCATTCAAAAAATTCGTTGAATCAACAAGATCTGGTGAAATTGTTAAAGGAACTGTTGCAACTCTTACTGAGTTTGGAGCATTCGTTACTATTGGTGAAGTTGATGGTCTATTACATAACGAAGAAGCATCTTGGGAATCAAATGCAAAATGTAAAGATATGTTCAAAAAAGGTGATGAAATTGAAGTAAAAATTATTAAAATTGATACTGAAAAAGAAAACATCTCTTTATCTATCAAAGCATTAGATGAGTCTCCTGCTGATAAATTTGCTGCTGAATATTCTAATGGTGCAATCATTAAAGCTGAAATTAAAGATATCAAAGACTTCGGTGTTTTTGTTAAATTAGTAGATAACTTAGATGGTTTAATCAGAACAGAAGATTTAGTTGCAACTGAAGAAGATGCTGAAGAACTTAAAATTGGTGATGAAATTGAAGCTGTTGTTGTTAATATTGACAAACAAAGAAACAGAGTTAGATTATCAGTTAAAAGATTAGAATCTCAAAAAAATAGAGAAGTAATGGAATCAGTAAGTGATAATTCATCTATGACTTTAGGTGATGCTTTAGCTGGACAACTTAAAAAATAATTTTAGATTTATTGGAGATACAATGAATAAACCTACAATAGTAGTATGTGATCATATCCACGAAAGTGGACTTGACATATTAAAAAATACTGATGATATTAACTATGTATATGCAGCAGACATTGATAAGGTTGCCCTTTTAGATGTTATAAAAGATGCTTCTGTTGCAATTACTAGATCTTCAACTGATGTTGATCAAAAGTTTGTTGATGCAGCTGTTAATTTAAAAGCAATTATTAGAGCTGGTGTTGGTTATGATAATGTAGATATGGATGCTTGTAGTTCAAAAGGTATAATCGCAATGAATGTACCTACTGCAAATACTATAGCTGCAACAGAATTAACAATGACTCATATGCTTTCTTGTATGAGAAAAATGCCTTATGCTCATGCTCAACTTAAAAATGACAGAATCTGGAAAAGAGAAGATTGGTATGGTCAAGAATTATACGGTAAAAAATTAGGTGTAATTGGATTTGGAAATATAGGTCATAGAGTTGCTTTAAGAGCAAAAGGATTTGAAATGGACGTAGTAACATACGACCCATACATTTCTTCTAATAAAGCAACAGATTTAGGAGTAGAATATACTACTAACTTTGATGATATATTAGCTTGTGATATTATTACAATCCATACACCAAAAAATACTGAAACTATTGATATAATTGGTGAAAAAGAAATTGCTAAGATGAAAGATGGTGTGATTATTATAAATTGTGCTAGAGGTGGATTATATAATGAAGATGCATTATACAACAACCTTAAATCTGGAAAAATTGCAATGGCAGGTATAGATGTATTTACTTCTGAACCAGCTACTTCTAATAAATTATTAGATTTACCAAATATAATTGTAACTGCACACCTTGGTGCAAATACAGTTGAATCTCAATATAAAATTGCAACTCAAGCTGCAAACAATGCAATTGAAGCTGCAAGAGGTATTGGGTATCCACATGCTCTTAATCTACCAATAGATGAGAGCAAAATTCCTACATTTGTAAAACCATATTTAGAGTTAACTCAAAAAATGGCATTTACAATTGCACAAATGGAAAAATGTGAAATAAAATCAATTAAAATTGAAGCAGCAGGTGAAATAGCGAATTATTTAGATTCGTTATCAACATTTGCAGCTGTTGGTGCATTGACTCATTCTATAGGGAATGATAAAATCAATTATGTAAATGCTTCTTTTGTTGCAAATGAAAAAGGTATTACACTTGATTCTGCAAACAATACAAATGATAGTGTTTATAAAAATAAAGTTACAGTTAAAATTACTACTACAAATGGAGTAAATACTATTTCTGGAACAATTTTTGATGAAGATGTACAAAGAATAATTGAGATAAATAACTTTATAGTTGATGTTGAGCCACATGGTAAAATGATATTATTTAGAAACTCAGATGTTCCTGGTGTTATTGGTGAAGTTGGTAAAACTTTAGGTGATAATGGTATAAATATATCTGACTTTAGACTTGGAAGAAATGATAAAGGTGCACTAGCAGTTATTATCGTTGATGACAATGTTAGTGAAGATATATTAAATAAACTAAAAAATCTTGAAGCTGCAACTGCTGTTTCTTTTGTTCAAATATAATTAAGGAGAATTCATGGCATTAGGTATGAGTGATTTAAAAAAAGGTTTAAAAATACAAGTTGACGCAATTCCATTTAAAATTATGGATTACGCACATGTTAAACCTGGAAAAGGTGCTGCATTTGTAAGATGTAAGATTAAAAATTATCTAAATGGTAAAACAATAGAAAAAACTTTTCATGCTGGTGATAAATTTGAAACACCAGATTTAGAGCAAAAAACTATGCAATACTTATATGATGATGGTGAAATGTTACAGTTTATGGATACTGCTACTTATGATCAAATTGGACTTACATATGATCAAGTTGGAGAAACTGAAAAATGGATTATTGATGGAATGAATGTTGATATGATGTTTTTTAATGGTAAAGCTATAACAGTTGAACCACCAATTTCTGTAAATATGAAAGTTGTTGAAACTCCACCTAACTTCAAAGGTGATTCTCAAGGTGGTAAAAAACCTGCTACTTTAGAATGTGGAGCAGTAGTTCAAGTACCATTCCATATTGTCGAAGGTGATATGGTTAAATGTGATACTAGAACTGGTGAATATACTGAAAAAGTAAAAAATTAATTTCAATTAGTTTTAAAAATCAAAAGATATAATCATAGCACTCATATTACATGAGTGCTATTTTTATTTATAGCATATAAAATAATAAAAGGATATATAATGAGTTTTATACCATTAGGAAATAGAGTATTAGTTAAAATACCAGAAGAAAAAACAAAAACAGATACAGGTATATTTTTACCAGATAATGCAGCAAAAGAAGCTCCAACACAAGCTGTTGTTGTGGCTATTAGTGATGAAGTGAAAACAATAGCATTAAATGATACAGTTATATATGGAAAATATGCAGGAACTGAACTTGCAATTGATGGTGTTGAGTACTTAGTACTTGAAGACAAAGATATTTTAGGTATCTTAAAGTAAGAAAGGAAAGTTATGGCAAAAGAAATATTTTTTAGTGATAATGCAAGAAATAAATTATATAGTGGTGTTAAGAAATTAGCAGATGCTGTAAGAGTTACAATGGGTCCAAGAGGAAGAAATGTATTAATACAAAAATCTTATGGAGCACCAACAATTACAAAAGATGGCGTAAGTGTAGCAAGAGAAATTGAGCTTAAAGATCCATTAGAAAATATGGGTGCTCAACTTGTAAAAGAAGTTGCATCAAATACAAATGATGAAGCTGGAGATGGTACAACAACTGCGACAGTTTTAGCACATGCTATTTACCAAGAAGGTTTAAGAAATGTTACTGCTGGAGCTAATCCTGTACAACTTAAAAGAGGTATGGATAAAGCTAGTGAACTAATTTTAGAAAACCTAAAAGCAATATCTAAAGTAGTAGATACAAAAGAGCAAATTGCTCAAGTAGCTACTATTTCTGCAAATACAGATACTCAAATTGGAGATATGATAGCAGAAGCAATGGATAAAGTAGGAAAAGATGGTGTAATTACTGTTGAAGAAGCAAAAGGTATCAATGATGAATTAACTGTTGTTGAAGGTATGCAATTTGATAGAGGATATTTATCTCCATATTTTGTAACAAATACAGAAAAAATGGTTGCTGAATTTGAAAATCCTTATATATTAATTGCTGATAAAAAGATTTCTAACTTAAAAGAAATTTTACCAATTTTAGAAGCTGTAAACCAAACTCAAAGAGGTTTAGTTTTAATAGCTGAAGACATTGATGGTGAAGCATTATCTACATTAGTTATGAACAGAATCAGAGGTGCTTTAAATGTAATTGCAGTTAAAGCTCCAGGATTTGGTGATAGAAGAAAAGCTATGCTTGAAGATATTGCAATATTAACAGCTGGAACATTAGTATCTGAAGAGATGGGAATGAGTTTAGAAAACTGTGGTATAGATATACTTGGAACTTGTGAAAAAATTGTAGTTGATAAAGATAATACAACTATTGTTAATGGTGCAGGTGAAAAAGAAAAAGTAGTTTCAAGAATTACAAAAATCAAAAATGAACTTGAAGTAGTTACAAGTGATTATGATAGAGAAAAACTTCAAGAAAGATTAGCAAAACTTGCTGGTGGAGTTGCTGTTATTAAAGTTGGTGCTCCAACTGAAACAGAAATGAAAGAGAAAAAAGACAGAGTTGATGATGCACTTAGTGCAACAAGAGCTGCTGTTGAAGAAGGTATCGTTATTGGTGGTGGTGCTGCACTTATTAAAGCGTCTGCTAATATTAATATTGATTTTGCAAATGAAGATGAAAAAATTGGAGCTGAAATAATTGTAAGAGCAGTTGCTGCTCCACTTAAACAAATTGCTTTAAATGCTGGTTATGATGCTGGTGTTGTTGCAAATGAAGTTAAAAATTCAACTGATAATGAATATGGATTTGATGCTGCAACTGGTAAATATGTAAATATGTTTGAAGTAGGTATTGTAGATCCTACAAAAGTAGAAAGAGTAGCAATGCAAAATGCTGTTTCTGTTGCATCTTTACTTCTTACAACAGAAGCTACAGTAACTGATCTTCCTGAAGATGTAGTAACAGCTCAAGCTGCACCAGATATGGGTGGTATGGGTGGAATGGGAGCTATGGGACTGTAAGTCTTGTAACTTTTAAATTACATCAAATAAAAAGGGCTAGATTTTATAATATAGCCCTTTTTTGGTTTATATTATTATTCTATTTACAATCTCTTTGTTCACTTACTATGGTATTATTTATACCCCAATTATCACAAGGCACTTCCTCAATAATTACAAATGTAGTTTTTGGATTTTTACCTAAAACTTTCTGCAATAATTTTGTAACACCATTGACTAATTTTTTCTTTTGCTTTTTTGTAGTATTTTCTTCTGTGATTTTAATATTAACATATGGCATATTTATCCTTTATATTATATAGTATAGTCTTCCACTACTTAAATATATACAAAAAAAGACATTTTAATAGTAATTGTATAACTTATTATTTTAAACATATGAAATTGGTACATAATACTTTACTTTAAATCTCTCATCATCTTCTAAAAAATGATTCTTTTCAAATACAGTATAAGATGGAATCGTGTTTGTTTCATATCCACTATTAGGAAGCCATTTATGATATACCCATTGGATAAGATTTAGTATATCTCCATATTTTCCTTCTACTTCAAATACTGCACATACTATTTGAGGAATGATAAAGCTAGGTAAAGATGTATTTTTCAGTTTGGGATTTTCATCTTTTGGTACAACACAAACGACATAGTGACAGTCATTAAGTGCAGTAATAATTGGATTGTCATGATATATACCTATTTGTTCATAGTCTTTTAAATCGTTTGTATATATCCATGCTAACATCTTTTGCCATGTTTGTTTGGCTTCTTTATTATAACCTTTTTGTCTTATATAGTATGCTTTTTTAGCTGGAGTTTTTACTATTTTTGCTTCAAGATGAGAGAAATCAACTTTAGCTAAAGATGCAGTTTTAGAACTACCTAAAATCATATCTGAGTATATTTTATATCCACCATTTCTCCATTGTTTTGGTGTTTGTACAAATCTTTGTTTAAATGCACGTATAAAAGATACACTAGAGTTATACCCACACATACTTGCTACTTGAGTTATAGTTGAATATTTATTGGTAATAAGAAGATTTGAGGCTTTTTGTAGTCGTATATCTTTGATTGTTTGATATATATTTTTGCCCATTTGTTCTTTGAATATTCTATGTAAATGAAATTTGCTAATTGAAAATTCCATACTCAGCATATCTATATTTATATCTGATTGTATATTTTCATTTATATGATTTAGTAAATCATTACATATTTTACTATGTTCTAGATTAGTTTCTTTTTTATGCATATAACATAATATCTAATTTGCCTTGACAAATAATAAAAATAGTGTTATTATTACATTAGCACTCAACTACTTAGAGTGCTAAAATTAATAAAAAGGATTATATTATGAGTAATCAAATATTTGAAAAATTAACAAACCAACTAAATGAAACTATTGAGTCCGCTTTATCTTTAGCAATGCACAATAAAAATCAAGAAGTACAACAAGAACATATGCTTTGGGCAATGCTTGTAAATACAAATTCACAATTAAACCAAGTATTAAATAAACTAAATGCACCAAAAGAAGCAATACTATTAGAAATAAAATCATATAGTTCTAAGTTGCCACAAGTATCAAGTGTAAGTAAAGACAATATTAAAATTTCAAGAAATTTAGTAGAACAATTACAAAATGCACAATCACTTATGACTAGCATGGGTGATAGTTTTATAGCAGTAGATACATACATAATATCATCTATAAATTCAAAAGTATTTAAAGATGTATTATCAAAATATATTGATATGAGTGAGATGCAAAAAAACTTAGAAGCAAGTCGTGCAGGACAAACTATAAATAGTGCAAATGCAGATGAAAATCTTGAAGCATTAGGAAAATATGGAATAAATCTAAACAAACAAGCAATCGATGGAAAACTAGATCCCGTAATTGGTAGAGAAGAACAAATCACAAGAATGATGCAAATTCTAATAAGAAAAACAAAAAATAATCCAATACTATTGGGAGAACCAGGTACTGGTAAAACTGCGATTGCTGAAGCACTTGCCCAAAGAATAGTAAGTGGAGATGTTCCAACATCATTACTAAATAAAAAAGTGATAAGTCTTGATATGAGTGCATTAATAGCAGGGGCAAAATATAGAGGTGAATTTGAAGATAGATTAAAAAAAGTTATTGAAGAAGTTAAAAAAGATGGGAATATTATATTATTTATTGATGAAATACATACAATAATTGGAGCTGGTGCATCTGAAGGTTCTATGGATGCAGCAAATATATTAAAACCAAGTTTAGCAAGAGGAGAGTTACATACAATTGGGGCAACAACACTTAAAGAATACAGAAAATATTTTGAAAAAGATACTGCAATGCAAAGAAGATTTCAAAGTGTAAATGTAAGTGAACCAACAGTAAATGAGTCATTACAAATTTTACGAGGTATAAAAGAAAAACTTGAAACTCATCATAATGTAAGTATTAACGACTCAGCACTTGTTGCAGCAGCAAAACTTAGTAATAGATATATAACAGATAGATTTTTACCTGATAAAGCAATAGACTTAATAGATGAAGCAGCAGCAGAACTTAAAATGCAAATTGAAAGTGAACCTACAATACTAAGTAATATAAAAAGACAAATTCAAACATTAAAAGTTGAACAAGAAGCTTTAAATATGGAAAAAGGTAATAAAAACAATACAAGAATTGAAGATATAAAAAAAGAAGTTTCAAATTTAGAAGAAGAAAAAAGAGTATTGGAAACACAATTTGAAACTGAAAAAGAGACATTTAATGCTGTATCAAAATTAAAAGTAAAAATTGATGAGTTAAAAACACAAGCAAATCTTGCAAAAAGAGAAAGTAAATTTGAGTTAGCAGCTAAAATTGAATACGGAGATATTCCTGAATTGGAAGCTAAAATAAAACAAAATGAAGAGATTTGGGATAAAATGCAAGAAAAAGGGACACTACTAAAAAATTATGTAGATGAAAATTCAATCTCTTCTATAGTATCAAGATGGACAGGAATACCTGTAAATAAAATGTTAGCAAGTCAAAAAGAAAGAATATTAAAAGTTGAAGAAGTATTAAAAAAAGAGGTAATAGGGCAAAGTGAAGCACTAAAATCAATTGCAAGAGCAATAAAGAGAAATAAAGCAGGACTAAGTGATCCAAATAGACCAATTGGTAGTTTCTTGTTTTTAGGACCAACAGGTGTTGGAAAAACACAAGCAGCTAAAACTTTAGCAAAGTTTTTATTTGATAATGAAAAATCACTTATTAGATTTGATATGAGTGAATATATGGAAAAACATAGTGCCAGCAGATTAATAGGTGCTGCTCCTGGATATGTTGGATATGAAGAAGGTGGACAACTAACAGAAGCAGTTCGAAGAAAACCATATTCTATTATATTATTTGATGAGATTGAAAAAGCACATAGTGATGTATTTAATATACTATTACAAGTACTTGATGATGGAAGATTAACAGATAACAAAGGTGTAACTGTAGATTTTAAAAATACAATTATAATTCTTACTTCAAATATTGGATCAAGTAAAATTATTGAAATTGATGACAAAAATCAAAGAAGAGATGCCGTATTAAATGAACTTAAATTACATTTTAAACCAGAATTTTTAAATAGACTTGATGATATCGTAATATTTGAACAACTAAATCTTGAAGCAATATCAAATATAGTAGAAATTATGTTTGAAAATATTGTAGCAAAAGTAAAAGATAAAGATATTAATCTTTCATTGAGTAAAACAGCAAAAGAATATATAAGTAATGAAGGATATGATCCTGTTTATGGAGCAAGACCACTTAAACGTGCATTGGCATTAATAGTTGAAGATAGATTAGCAGAATTAATTTTAGAGGATAAAATAAGCCAAGGAAGTAATGTATTGTTTGATTTAGATAATAATAATGAAATAAAAGTTAGTATAAGCTAATATTTAAAAGGAAATATTGATTATTGAAGATACCCTAAACTAAAGTTAAGGTAAAATTAAATATAATCTCGAACTTATTACACGAAGCATAGAAACTTTGTACAAAATTTAAAGGATAGATTGATGAAAAGAACTTATCAACCACATAACACACCAAGAAAAAGAACTCATGGTTTTAGAACAAGAATGGCTACTAAAAACGGTAGAAAAGTTATAAAAGCAAGAAGAGCTAAAGGTAGAAAGAGATTAGCTGTTTAAATAAACAACATAGAATAAACTCTAATAAAGAGTTTTCTAAAATCTACAAAAGCAATAAAAGATGGCACACCAAGTCTTTTGTTGCTTTTTTCATTTCTGCTGAAAAGCTAAATGTCGCATTTGTTGCTTCCAAAAAAGTTGGAAATGCAGTATATAGAAACCGTGCAAAAAGGCTACTTCGCTCACTTGTACTAAAAAATGAAGATAACTTACCATCAGGTAAATATATCTTTGTAGCTAAAAATGATATTTTTAATAGAGATTTTAAAACACTGAAAAATGATTTTAAATATGCTATGAAAAAACTACAAACTATCACATGAAAATAATCAATAAATTATTTTACTATCTAATAAGATTTTATCAAAAGTATTTATCAATCATTTCATTTGGTTCTTGTAGATATCATCCTACATGCTCATCTTATGCACTAATGCAGTTTGAACATAATAATTTTTTTGTAGCTTTATACCGTTCTATTTTTAGAATTCTTAGATGTAACCCTTTAAGCGATGGTGGATTTGATTATCCAACTTGTAAAGCAAAGTTTACTAAGGGCGATTTTAAACGAATTAGGGTAAAATACTGGTACGTACCAAAAGATAAAAATAATTATTATATTTTACAAAATTGGAAAAAAAACTACCAGGATAAGTCAAGCAATGCCAACAAATAACCAAAATAAACAAGATACTCAAAAACGAATATTATTAGCTACATTAATATCATTTGTATTTTTTATAGCGTATGATTTTTTATACCTTCAACCACAGCAACAAGCGCAAGTAGAGTATGCAAAAGCTCATCCAACAAAAACATCTGAAAATGTAAATGTAAATACTTCAAATGCACCAAGTGTAAATACAACTACTGCAACAATTTCAAATAATGCTATCCCTAATATTAAAGAGATTAGTAAAGAAGCAATTATTAGTACAATTACAACTAAAAATTCTATTTATGAAATTGATTCTTTAGGTAGAATTGCACAAGTTACACTACGAGAATCTAAATATGTAGATAATGATGGTAAATCATTAAAGTTATTTAACTCTACTCAACTTAGACCTTTAGAAGTTAGATTTGCTGATGTTGCATTAAATAAAAAAGCATTTCAGACAGCAGTTACTGTTGATAATAAAACATTAAGTGTTCAAAATGGTTCAAAAGTTTTAGTTATTACTCAAAACTTAGGAACAACAGTATTAACTAAAAAGATTGAATTTTTTGAAGATGGTCACTATAAATTAAATATTTCAACATCAAATAATCAAAACTATTTTTTAACTCCTGGATTTAGACCAGATATCTCTGCTGATATGTATGCAGATCATGGTGCACTATTAATTAAAGGTGATGGTACATTAAGTATTATTGAAGATGAAGATATGGATAATGCGACTGAGTTAGTTGGTATTCAAGCAGCATCAGCATTTGATAGATATTATACAACTGTATTATATAACTTTGAAAAAAATATGCAAGTATCAGTTATGAAAAGTAAAGATGATTCTCCAGAGTCATTTATACATGTAGCAAATACTGCTACATTATACGGATATGCTGGACCAAAAGAATATAATCTTTTAAAATCATTTAATCCTAAATTAACAGATATTATTGAATATGGTTGGTTTACATTTTTAGCTAAACCTATGTTCTTAATGCTTCAATCTATTCATGATATGGTTGGAAACTGGGGTTGGGCAATTATTGTTACAACAATTTTATTAAAACTTGT
>Ga0256826_1002509_pt1 | contig 11146 bp, 7 predicted proteins | sample CV79metaG_FD_185975 | JGI IMG/M metagenome (GOLD analysis project Ga0256826, IMG submission 185975) | Hydrothermal vent microbial communities from East Pacific Rise, Pacific Ocean - CV79 | ecosystem: Environmental > Aquatic > Marine > Hydrothermal vents | place: Pacific Ocean: East Pacific Rise... | reverse complement strand
ATAGCTTTTTGATAACTCTCTAAAGCAATTGTATGCTCTTCATAACCCTCTGTAGATATTATAATCTCTTTTAGTTTAGATTTGCTCTTTTTACTTTTATAGTTTTCAAAACTATACTCTCCCAATAAAAACCCCTCTACCATAGCTCTAATAGAAGCACTACATCTTGGATGGCTTAAGTATGAAGCTACTTTAATACTTTTATAATTTGTATTTTTAATCGCTTTTATCGCCTTTGCTGAAGCTGTTCTAATATCATAACTTTTAAGTGTATCAACCCCCACATATAATCTATCTTTAGATGCTAATAGAGTTGAGCTATCTTGAGATGGTGTAAAACCTATCTTTTTAAGAAGCTTTTTATCTTGAACAAATTTATGTTTTATATTCTTTTCTACTATAAATATTATCTCTAACTCTGCATTAATTTTTGATATTTTATTATCTTCAACTCTTATTTTCACTGTTTTCCTTATTTGTAATCTATTAAGTATTTTAAAATTAGATTATATCAAAAAAAAGCAAATAGATATAGTTATTTTTAATCTCTTACTTTAGCAAAATTAGAAGAGTTTAACAAATGTAGATTCAATAGTTTAGTATAGATTTAGTATAAAATGATTAAAGTCATAGTTAAAAAAACAAGTTTTAGATAATATAAGAATAAATTGGTTATAATTTTACAAGTACTTCTTAGTAAATATTAACCTATCAAATATTATTTAATTAACTAACCAAAGGTCAAAATATGAATCAATACTCTTCTATGATAACTATTCTTTATGTTGAAGATGAAGATGATGTAAGAGATGGATATGCAAGAGCATTAAAAAGAGTGGCAAAAGAGATAATTACTGCTAGTGATGGTATGATAGGGCTAATTTTATATAAAAAATTTTTACCTGATATTATTGTTACAGATATTAATATGCCAAATATGAATGGTATTGATATGGTATCTCAGATAAAAAAGATAAATCCCAACGCTAATATTATATTTACAACAGCTTATAGTGAAAGTCGGTATCTTTTAGATGCAATCTCACTTCAAGTTGATGGATATTTAATTAAACCAGTGCAAAAAGTCTCTCTTTTGGTGGCAATTGAAAAGATTGCAAAAAGAGTTATTCTTGAAAAAGAGAATAGACAACAAAGAGATATATTACAACATATTATTGATTATGACAGTAGTATATCTGTAGTAACAAACCTTACTGATATATCTTTTGCTAATAAATCTTTTTTAAACTTTTTTAATATTTCTAATATTTCTAAATTTAAAGATAAATATTTATCAATTATTGATATTTTTTCCATTAACAATACTACTATAAATAAAGTTAATATAGAAAAATATATTAAAAGAGGGGTAAATCTTTATGAGTTTATACATAGCTTAGATGAAATTAATAGAGTTGTGACACTAAGAGATAAAAATAATCATCTAAAATCTTTCTATATCAATATATCAAAAATTAATAGTACAAATTTTCTTATTACATTTACAGATATTACACAAATAGAAAAAATTAGAGCAGTAACAACTAAGAAAGCATATATAGATGGATTGACTGGTGTTTTTAATAGAAATAAATTAGAAGAGGTATTTAAAGAGAAAGTAAAAGACTCTAAGCAGTATACATTACCACTAAGTATGGCTATTATAGATATTGACCATTTTAAAAACTTTAATGATACTTATGGACATCTAATTGGTGATGAGGTTTTAATTATGTTGGCAAAAGCAATTAACAAAAGTGTAAGAAAAGATGACTTTTTTGCAAGGTGGGGAGGAGAGGAGTTTGTGATACTTTTTGATAACACACCAATACAAGGAGCAATTTTAAGTGCAGATAAGATTAGAATGATTGTTGAATCTTTAAACCATAAAACAGCAGGAAAAATAACAGCTAGTTTTGGAGTAACACAATTTAAAGATGATGATACAATAGATACTGTTTTTAAAAGAGCAGATAAAGCACTTTATGTAGCAAAAGAGAGTGGAAGAAATTGTGTTAAAAGTGTAAGATAGTGAAAAATATAAAATTAAAACTCATCTTTATATCTATTTTTATAATTTTATACTCTATAATAATATATTTTAATTATGAGAATAAACACTCTTTAATTCAAAGAGAGTTAAATAGTAAAATTAAAGATATTAATGTAAATTTTAATATTACAATCTTAAATAATAAAAATGATGCCAATTCTATAAATTTTAATTTGCAAAATAATCATAAGTTAATTGATATATTATCTCAAGCTAAAGATGCCAACTCTACAACTAGAACGGTTTTAAGAAAAGAGCTTTACACGCTTTTAGTTAGGCAATATACATCTATGAGATTAAGAGGTATTTTAGAGTTTCAATTTGTTTTTCCAGATAATATATCTTTTTTAAGAATGCACAAACCAAATAAGTTTGGTGATGATTTAACAAATATAAGATATAGCTTTAATAATACAAACAAAACACATAAACCATCATTTGGTTTTGAAGAGAGCATTACAAGTCATGCTTTTAGAAATGTTTATCCAATTTTTAATAAAGATGGTGAATATATAGGATGTTATGAAACATCTTTTAGCTCTGAATCCATTCAAAATAACCTCTTATATATTAATAAAATTCATTCTCATTTTTTAATAAACAAAACTATAAATGAGTTTGAAAAGACAAATAAAAAAGAGTATTATCTAGGTAAATACATTCCCAGTATTGAAAATAAAGATTATCTATTCTTTGTTTTAGATAATACAAATTTTACAAAATTGGAATATTCTAAAAAGTATTTAATTGATGATTATAGAGATAAAATATATAATAAAATGAAAAAAAGTCAAAAGTTTGCTGTTTGCAAAAAAAATAATTCAAAAATAATTGTTATAGCATTTTTACCAATAAAAAATATTAAAGGTGATAAAACAGTTGCTTATATTGTCTCTTATACCAAAAGTAATCATATTATGGGTATTAAAAGTACTCACAATCGTATAAAATATATAATGCTTATTGTACTTGCTATTATTATGTATCTCCTTTATATACAGCTAATTCAAAAAAATATACTTATTCAAACCACAAAAGAGCAAGAGGAGGTTTTGTCACTATTTAACAAAGGAAATATCACACTCTTTAGATGGAAAAATAATGATAATTGGAGTGTTGAGTATGTATCTAAAAATGTAAGAATGCTAACAGGGTACTCAAGAGAGGAGTTTTTCTCTAATAAAATTAGTTATATAAATATAATTAATAGAGATGATTTAAAAATGGTTTCGGATGAGGTTCTTTGTGCTGTTAATAATCAAACAAAACTCTTTACACATACTCCATATAGAATTAAAACCAAAGATAATATTGTAAAATGGATATATGATACAACTAAAGTTATTAGAGATGATAAAGGTGAAATCACACATTTTTTAGGATATATAATAGATATTACAAAAGTAAAAACACTAGAGATAGAGTTAAATAGAATAAATAAAAACCTTAAAAAAGAGGTTGAAAATCATATTATGGAGAATCTTAAAAAAGATAAAATACTGCAAGAACAGTCAAAACTTGTTGCTATGGGAGAGATGGTTGGAGCAATTGCACATCAATGGAGACAACCTTTAAATGCACTTAATATTAACATTCAAAACCTAGATGATGATTATATTGACGGTTTGATTGATGAAGAATTTATTAGTAATTTTATTAATAAGCAGACTAAAACAATTAACTTTATGAGTAAAACAATTGATGACTTTAGAAACTTTTTTAGAGTAGATAAAATAAAAAAAAGATTTAGTGTAAAAGAGGCAATCAATAATACTATATCTATTCAAGAAGCTACTTTAAAAAGTTATATTATATTAATTGAAATTATTGGTTTGGATTTTGAGATAACTACTCTTGAGGGTGAATTTCAGCAAATCATATTAAATATAATATCAAATGCAAAAGATGCATTTATACAAAATCGTATAACTGATTCTAAGATTATTATTAAATTAGATAAAGATAAAATTATTATTAGTGATAATGCTGGTGGGATTTCTGAAGATATTATAGATAGAATTTTTGAACCATATTTTACAACAAAAGAGCAAGGAAAAGGCACGGGAATGGGGCTTTATATGTCTCAGGTTATAATGCAAAAAAATATTGGTGGTCTTTTGAGTGTTAGAAATATTGATAATGGTGCAGAGTTTACCATTGCATTTGATTAAATTTTAGATATAATCGTTATAAAAGGTTAAAAGATGAAAGCACTATTATATATATTGGTAATTTTAACAATATCAGGATGCAGTAAAGAGGTAAAAATGAATAAAATAGAAAAATTGGAGACTCAAAGTTTTCAAAAAGTATGGAATCAAATAGAGTCAGATAAATTAGAGAAGTTACCACAAAATAGTATATCATTCTCTAAACTCTCTTCATCTTCAGAGAATTTAATATTAAAAGATGCTCAAAGAACTTTAAATAGTTATGCTGACATATTAAAACCATTTGATAAATTAGCCCACCCTAATGGTATATGTTTTAAGGGCATTTGGAGTATTGATACTGAAAATATATATAGTGGTTATTTTAAAAAAAATAGTAAAAGTTTGATAATAGCAAGAGCTTCAACTGCTTTATCTGAGACAACAAATGAGTCTAAAAGAGCTTTTGGCTTTGCAGGAAAGCTGTTTGCAACCACAAATCCAGACAAAATAAATAGTTTTCATACCGCTAACTTTTTTCTTATTGATGATTTAGGAGGGACTGATGCTAAATATTATACATCAACAAGCCTAACAAATGACCCGTCAGTATCATTTACATTTGCTGTTTTTAAAAATCTGTTATACGCTTCTAAAGTGGCTTATACTTTTAATAAAGCAGATAAAAACTCTGGAATAAGACAACTTTATGAGATTTCTCAACTCGGAGAAAAGAGTCTTTCCAATATAATTACTCCAAAATGGATGAAGATAGAAGCAGTGAATAAGAGTAACAAGGAAGCAAAAGATTTTCGTGATGAACTTAAAATCATTGATAAAAAGTTAATTTTTAATATTTTTGTGGCAAATAGAGAGATAGATAATAAGAAAAATTGGCAAAAGATAGGAAAGATAGAACTAGATACATCTGTTGTTTCAAACTCTTGTGACCATAGATTACATTTTCATCATCCAAAATGGAGAGATGATATAAATTATGAAGAGTAATTTTTAATTGGATTTTGCTTTTTGAATATATTTTTTATGTTGTCTATATGTTGATGAGAAATCATGAGTATTATTTGAGTTTTTCATAAAATATAGATAATTCGTAGATTTGGGATTAACTGCTGCTTTAATTGCAGTAGCTGATACACTACAGACTGGATACTCTGGAAGACCTTTAAATTTGTAGGTATTAAACTTTGTCATATCAGTTTTAATTCTTTTGGGTGTAATTTTAATATGGGAGTATTTTCCATAATTCAAACTACCATCCATCTGTAGTGGCATATTTTTATCAATTCTATTATAAATTACAGATGCAACTATTGGCATCTCTTGGTTATTTGCTGCCTCTTTTTGTATAATTGATGCTATTGTTAATATTTTATTAAACTCTTTTTTATCAAATTTATCTTTTTTAGTTAGATTTTTATATAACTTTTTATATCTTTTATTAGATTCTCTAACTAAAAACTCTACTAGTTTTTGCTCTTTGATTCCCTTTGGAATATGATATGTATCAGCAAATATTCCAGCCTCTTTAAAAAGTGCCGTTTTATTATATTCATTAAATAGCTTTTGACTATCAAGATTTAGCTTGGAAGATATTTGATTTAAAAAGATATAAGTTGTCTCTCCAGGAATAAGTGTTATTTTTGAGATTGAAAACTTGGATTTAGTTAAGTTTAATAAAAAGTCAATACGATTCATTTTTGTTGATTTTATATCAATCCAACCACTCTTTGGTTCTCCTATTAATCGTAGTAAATATCTATCAATAATAGTAAGGTTGTATCCATTTTTGGTTAAATATGATATAATTTTGGTTACTGAACCTTTTGGTATATGAACTGTTTTTTGGCTATAAACTGGAATATTCAGATAAAATAGGAGAGATATTGTGATAATAAGAAATATATTAGCTATCCATGCGATTATACGAAATACTATACTCTTTATCATTGCTATCTCTCTTACTCTTATTGTTTTATTACAAGAGGGAATATATATAGAACATCTAAAATTCCCTCAAGTTAGTATTGATGGATTATATCTAAAATTAAATAAAAAACTTATAGTCAAAATTTCAAAACTAAAAATTGCACAAAGTAAAGGTTCTGTTAAGATTGTAGATATAGATAAAATTGTAGATAGAACTAAAAAGGCATTAACCTATTTTGAAGATATTACAGTTGAAGAGTTAATATTTAAAGATAATAAGTATACTCTATATTTTGTTGATGATATACTATATATTACAAATAACGATTATGAAATTGTTTTAACCTTTGAACGCAAAAATCAGCAAATAAACGCAAATATTCCTCTTTTTTATATCAAAAAACAGAATATATCTTTGATTGGTGATATAGTATATGATATTAAAAGTAGTAATATAAACATATATGGAAAGTTTGATGCTTATAATATAGATGGTAACTTTAGTGCATCTAAAATATTAAATAGAGTAGAGCTAAAATTAAATAGCAAAGAGACGAATTCTATTGAAGATATTGTTAAGAGTTTTAAACTCAATGATAAATTAAATAGCTGGATAATTGATAGAGTTAAAACAGAGAGTTACAAAGTTGAAGAGTTCTCTATTGCTGGAGATATAGTTAATGGTAAATTTAATATAGATTTAGATTCAATGTATGCCAAAATTCATGGTAAAAATGCAATTGTAGATTTTAGAAAAGGGGCTTTCCCTGTGATGGGAACATCCTTGGATGTTATATTTAAAAGAGGTGATTTAATCTTTAATATAAAAAACCCTAAATATAGAGATACTCATATCAATAAATCAACCATAGTAATTAAAAATTTAACAGATAAAAAAGACCCTATTTTGGATATTAAATTACTTATTTATACTATGTTTGATAAAAATATTCATGAGATATTAAATGCTTATAATATAAAAATCCCAGTCTATCAAAACAGTGGAGAGACAGAAGCTCTTGTGGATATAAATGTTAATTTAAAAAAACAAAAAGTAAAATTTACTGGTGATTTTAACTTAACAAAAGCTCAAATAAAGATAGCAAAAGTACCTCTATTTATTAAAAAAGGGGTTGTTAAATATAAAAATAAGCAGGTATATATCACAGATACAGAGATAAAAGATAAATGGTACTATTCATTAGTAGATGGTAGTATTGATATAAAAAATAAAAATGTAAATCTTAATCTTGATATAAAAAAGTTAAATATTACTAGCTCAGGTAAAAAAATAATCTATGCCAAAAATATTAAAACAGACCTTCTAATTGATTACTCAAAGCCTGATATTTTATTTAAAATTCCAAAATTAAAAGCCGATTTTATAGCCAAAAAGAGTAAGTTTATTATGACTTTTAATGATATAAATAAGATAAAAAAGTATATCTTAAATATTCCAGTTGATATTGATAGTGGTAATCTTAAGGTAACAACTAAAAATTTTATAAACTATGATTTAGATGGTAAAGTACAGTGGAATGACTGTTTTTTATATGATAACAATCAAAGTTGTCAAATAATAATTCCTCTTAAAGGAAAGATAGAGTCTAATAATCTATTTTTAAATATCTTTAATGAAAAGATAAGATATAAATCAAAAAATTCAGAGATTAAAGTAGATAATATAAATTTAGATTTAGATAAATTAATCAATAAAATATATGATGAGAATAAAAAAAGTGGTGTAGATAAAGCTATATCTGTTATTGGAAAAAATAGTAATATACGATATAAAAAATTTAAACTGATTACTGATGACTATAAAGTGGTTATTAAAAAAGATACTATATTATTTGAGGGAAATATAGATAACGACAAAGTATATCTCAAAAAAGAGAAAGATTATTTAACAGTTAAAGCAGTAAAAATAAAAGATAAAACACTCCATCCCCTAATTAACTTTAAAGCACTTCAAAATGGGATATATTCACTAGAACAAAATGGTACTGTTGGCAGAAGAATGCAAGGAAAAATTATACTAGAAGGTGGATTAATTAAAAAATTTAAAGCCTATAATAATGTTGTAGCTTTTATAAATACTCTACCTGCTTTAATAACCTTTAGTAGCCCTGGATTTAGCAATAAAGGTTTTAAAATTAAATATGGAGAGATAGATTATGAGATAGATAAAAGTAAAATAAAATTTAATAAAATATCTATAATCGGAGAATCCTCAACAATATTAGGAGCAGGAGAGATTGATATTAAAACAGATACTATTAATCTTGATATAGTAATTCAAACAGCAAGAGAGATTGGTAAAGTAATTAGTAATATACCAATAATTGGCTATATATTAATGGGTGATGATAAAAGTATAGCAGTTGGTTTAAATATAAGTGGTAAATTAGATAATCCAAAGGTCAATACACATACTATAAAAGATATGGTAAGCATTCCATTTAAAATGATTAAAAGATTACTTCAAGCACCAAAACAACTTCTTAAAAAAGATGAAAGTGATAAATCAGATTAATAATTTTCATCTCAATATAATCAAAAAACAACCTCTAACTATAACTATTTTGAGGTGATTATTATATAAATCGTGGTATAATAAAACATTATATAATGAAGTATAAAAGGAGATTTGAATGAAAAGATTATATCTTATAAGACATGCCAAATCTAGTTGGAAAAATGGTGATTTAAGTGATTTTGAAAGAGGTTTAAATAGAAGAGGAGAGAAAGATTTAAAAACAATTACATCTTATATCTCATTAAAAGATATAAAAGTTGATTTAATCCTATCTAGTTCTGCCTTAAGAGCTCAAATTACAGCAGATGAGATTGCCAAAAAGATAGAATATAATAGTAAAATTCATTATATGAAAGAGTTGTATATGGTTCGTCCAGAAAAACTGATGGATATTATTAAACTACAAGATGAACAACACGAAACTATTTTTATGGTAGGACACAATCCTGAACTTACAGAGGTTGCTAATATGCTTTTAAAAGATGATTTTATAAAGATGCCTACTCTTGCAATTTTAGCAATTGATTTAGATATAGAAAATTGGAATGATATAAAAGAAAATTCTGGAAAATTAGATTTTTATATATACCCTAAACAGTTTCAATACTATATGCCAAAGCAGATAAGAGCAGTTTTAGATAGTTAATCTTATATTTCTTAACTGTTATTTATTAGTAATCTTATAATGATATAATGTCACAATTAATTATAAGGATAAAATATGAGAATAAAGAAAAAAGCATTAACATTTGAAGATATACTATTAGTACCACAATATTCAGAAGTTCTTCCAAAAGAGGTAAGTACCAAAAGTATGCTTACAAAAAGAGTATCCTTAAATATTCCTATGGTATCAGCAGCTATGGATACAGTTACAGAGTATAAAGCATCTATTGCAATGGCAAGACTTGGTGGAATTGGTATTATTCATAAAAATATGGATATAAAAACTCAAGCAATGCAGATAACAAAAGTTAAAAAATCGGAGAGTGGAATTATAATTGACCCTATATTTATCTCACCAGAAGCAACGGTGGAGGATGCAGATAAACTAATGGGTGAGTATAAAATATCTGGTATTCCTGTAGTTAATGAAAATAAAAAACTTTTGGGAATTATTACAAATCGTGATATGAGATTTATTACAGATTTATCTATTAAAGTATCAACTGTAATGACAAAATCACCATTAGTAACAACAAAAGCAGGAACAACGCTAGAAGATGCAGCAAAAATTCTTCAAGAACACAGAATAGAGAAACTTCCTATAGTTGATGAAAATGAGATTCTTCAAGGATTAATAACTATAAAAGATATAGAGAGAAAAATTCAATTTCCAAATGCAAATAAAGACAGATTTGGAAGACTTAGAGTTGGTGGTGCTATTGGTGTAGGGCAACTTGACCGTGCAAAAGCATTAGTAGAAGCTGGTGTTGATGTGATTGTATTGGATTCAGCTCATGGACATTCAAAAGGGATTATTGATACAGTTATTGATATTAAAAGAGAACTTGATATTGATGTAATTGCTGGAAATATTGCAACAGGAGAAGCTGCAACTGCGTTGATTGAAGCTGGTGTTGATGGAATTAAGGTTGGTATTGGGCCAGGAAGTATCTGTACAACTCGTATTGTAGCAGGTGTTGGTGTGCCTCAAATCTCTGCTATTGATGAAGTTTCACAAGTAGCAAATCAAGCAGGAGTACCTGTAATTGCTGATGGTGGGATTAAATATTCAGGAGATATTGCCAAAGCTTTAGCAGTTGGGGCAAGTAGTGTCATGTTGGGTTCAGCATTGGCTGGAACAGAAGAAGCTCCAGGAGAAACTATTATATTTAATGGTAGAAAATTTAAAAGTTATCGTGGGATGGGAAGTATTGGAGCAATGACAAAAGGTAGTACTGATAGATATTTCCAAGAGGGGACAGCAGCTGATAAGCTTGTGCCAGAGGGGATAGAAGGAAGAGTTCCTTATCGTGGTGCAATATCCGAAATAATTCATCAGATGATTGGTGGACTTCGCTCTTCAATGGGATATTGTGGCTCAAAAGATATAAAAACTTTTTGGGAAAAATCTGAATTTGTAGAGATTACAAGTGCTGGACTTAAAGAGTCTCATGTTCATGATGTAACAATCACGAAAGAGTCGCCAAATTATCACTCTTAATTTATTATTTATCTTATCTGGTGGGTTGCACCCACCAATTTAATATTCCAAAAATAGGAGGAGTTATGTATATAGAATCTATTAGCTTTGCAACAAAGAATAAAGACAATAATGGTTGGAAAATAGATAATTGTGAGTTTAATAAAATTAATCTTATTGCAGGAAAAAATGCTTCTGGAAAGACAAGAGTATTAAAAGTTATTTTTGGGTTAGTAGAGTTACTTCGTGGTAAATTTAATATAACAACTGCTTTGGATTATCATAAGTGGGAGATAACTCTAAATGATAAT